>VTLG01003595.1_pt1 | contig 22828 bp, 44 predicted proteins | sample 4694571 | NCBI WGS metagenome assembly VTLG01 (sample SAMN12604809, study PRJNA352737) | marine metagenome | biome: ENVO:00000447; feature: ENVO:00000209|ENVO:00000569|ENVO:01000036; material: ENVO:00002151; isolation source: viral sequences binned using virsorter ...
TTTGCCAATCAGCAGTGCCATCTGTTTTTTCACTAAATCTTAAATTATAAAAAGCAAGATCAAGATCACTTATTTGTTCCCAACCTAAATGTGCTTCTTGTCCTATAATATTACATGAAAAATCAGTAACATCAGATGGTGGTGCAATAGCACCAATAATAGTTCTTTGTGCTGATACATAAGTTGAAGAAATTCCTAAAGAATTTACCGCTTTTACCCTCACGTCATAACTGGATTGATCTATTACATTTAAAACTCTGTGATTTAATCCTGACCCTTGTGCATAAATAATAAAATCAGAATCTGTGCTTAATTTATATTCTACCTGGTAAAAATCTATAAACGAGTCAGGAGATGCACCAATACTAATATCTAATGCTACAATTACAGTTCCATCATTGTACTCAATAAGTTGGTCAGATAAAGTCACACTTGCTGGTGGTTGGATATTAAATGGATTTGGTAAATTAGTAGATGGTGTTGAACTTACTTCTGATTTACTTGCCCATGTATAGTGACTTGCTTGATATTCAACAAGAGATAATCCTATGGTAAAATCTTCATTGAATGTTAAACCCATAACTCTAAAGGCTTTTGCAGAAAAACCTAATGAACTATGTGTTATATTTACAATATCTCCTATTGCTAAATCATAAGCATCAAAACTTACATTTAATCCAAGAGTCATAGCTTCACGACTACGCCTTAATATAACTTCTGCCATCTCCTCTGCCTGGTATGGCGAAGTCAAAGTTTTAAATGAAAATCTTCCCTCTAACAAAAATCCACCATCAGCAGTTTTCATAGTTGCGTGTTGATCTGCACTTGCAAGTCCACTGTCATCTAATGGTGGAAATTGCACTTCATCAACTTGGAAGTTTCTAGCTGGATTAACAAAACCAACTATAACTCTATTGTATCTCTCGTTTTTTGTTGGAATAGATAAATTATATCCACCAATAATATTATCCTCTGTAAGTGTAATTGAGGCACTTCCAGTTGTTTCAATAATTAATTTATATTTACCACCAGTATATGGAAGATACCCTCTACAACCTTTTAATAGTTCTCGAACATTATCTATAATTTTTTGCGATGTATCTAAAACTGCGTTTGTATCAAATATGTTAATATCACTTGCACCAGAATATGGTGTTACTTGTGTTACGCAAACTTGTGAAGCATCATAAAAAGATTGTAAATCTATTTCAGATGTTGCAATACCTTTACCATATCTCTCATTTCTTAAATAATCTAAAATACAAAAAGCTGGATTAGTAGAAAATGATGCAGTTTGTTCTGACAAGTTAGATGCAAGTGTAACGACTTTTTTACCTTTTATCTTTGCTTGAACTTTTGGTATTCCAGTGAATGCGTCTTGATTCCATTTAAACCTCAAAGCTAAATAACATAATCCTCTTAATCTGTGATTACTTCCCCATGATGATAATGTAGATAATAAACTTGAAGCTGATTGTCCATCTGTTCCAAAAAAAGGTTGTATTCTTATTAGACTTTCACTATTTTTATAAAAATTACTATCTGAACTTCCTACTTCAACTTCTGTACCATCTGATAGTGAAGATGCAAATGTTACTGCTTTATCATCAACTCTTACTTCTTCTATTGAATTGATCTCTCCCTCTGCCATGACAATAGCCATGTATAAATATGTATTATCTGTGCCTGATGTTTCCATAAATACTCTAGTTCCACCAACAAGTCTTTCTCCATAAATTACAGGAATATTTGCGTCATTAGATTGTTTGTTTAGTAATATACCACGTTCAAAATCATCAAATTCATTTGTACCAAAATCCTCTATTTCTGGAACTTTTGGTCTTAATATCCATGCAAGAAATAATGAAACACCTAATGAAACTAAAGGGTTTTTAAAAAAATTAACCACTGGCTTTGGAATAAATTTTTTAACTAATTTTGATAAACCCATTATGCTCTACCCCATTTAATATCTTGAACTGTTTGCGAAGAAAAATCCATACCTACATCTCCACTAAAAAATCTTTGTTGTGATGTGTTGTTTGTTTTGCGTCCACTTCTTTTTTCAAAGTCTGCCCAATTTGAAACGATACTTAAATTTACCTGACTACTTTTATCTGATTCTGAAATGTCAAAACTATCTATTTTTCCTCGATATAATAAAAATGGGTCAGATATAAGTGCGTTTGAATCATTTAAAAAACCTCTAAATATATCAACACTATCATTGACTACATTTTCATTTAAAACAACCGATATAAATGTTTGATCTGCACCAGATAAAGTTAGACTTACACTTGATTTAGTTACATCTGTTTCTTCTGTATGGTTTGATATACCTAATATAAAATCACTTGCACTATAAGTGACCGATGATCCAGATACAGATGATGTTAATGGAAATGAACAATCAGTGATATTAACAGGAGTACCAAAACCAATAGTGATAAGATGTACTGGTCTAATATCATTTGTTGCTAGTTCTGTCTTTACTGCTGATGTTAAACTTCTCGTCATATTCTTCGTAAGTTGTTTGTGTTACACTTTCTGTTCCTTTTAACATAGTATATTCAAATTTACTATTAGGTTTCTTATAATCCTTTAGATCATTTGTATTAATATCAATTTCATCTTCATTAACAATAACTTCAGCAATAAAATCAGCAGTAATTTTGTGAGTTATTTTATACTTTTTCACTATAGAGATTCTTCTACGTCAAACTCAAATTGATATAAAAGGTTTCCATCTTTATCTGATCCTACAACTCCAAACTCTTGAATGTCACTTGTTAAATGAACTGTAAAAGGAACATTGTCATAAGTCACAGCAGAATTATTTGTTAAAGCAGTAATTAATGGCGGCTCGATTGTAACAGTAGCCGCATTTGAAGAACTTGTTACATCTGACACTACCATGTAAATTTTATCATGTGATGCAAATTTTAAAAAATCTCCAGCTTTGAATCTTCCATCTCCATCTCCAGCAAAAGCGTCCATATCAATCGTAGTATCTCCTACAGCATGAACTCCATTAACTAAAACACTTCCAGTTTCACTACCCCTTGCATCTTCTATTTCTGGTGGGATTATTGTAAAATTTTCTTTGCCTGATCTTTGTTTGACGATAAACGCCATAAGTTCTCCATAAACATCTGATCTTTTGGCAGTAATTATTCTTGCAGTAAATCCAAACCTTTGATTATCAATCTGTCTAGCAAGTTTTTTTCCAGATTGTGATTTTGATATAATTGTGTTTTGGATTGATCTAATTCCTAAAGTTTCAAATTTTGCACTAGATATTGGAAAAGCACCAGACATTATATTAAATTTTTACTCCCTCTTTCATTTACTGCATTATTAATTATTTGTGTAATCGTTCCTCTGTTTCTTACTAACAAATCATCAAAACCACTTGCGTCTAAAGTATTAATATTAAAATTAACATTTGTTGTGCCACCAGAAGTTCCTCTTGCCGCTTGTGTAATTTGTCCAGTTTGGTTTGGTATAAATAATTCTGCACCTCTTTCTCCAACAATAGTAGGTTGTCCTTTTCTTACTGCACCACCTTTTGCCATGAATGGTATTCCACCACCACCAGAACCACCAGTCAACATATTTAAAAAAATTTGTCTTTTTAAATTTGTATTTTGTTTCCTAATTAAATTATCTTTTTTTTCTTCTTCTTTGTTAATATCTTGCAAAATTAATTTTTCTATGCCTAATAAAGTTAATCTTTCAAGAGTTTTAGAAATAATATTAATTAATATTTGTTGTGCAAGTTGTTTAAATGTTTCATTTAATTCTTTACCTAATACAATCGTTTCTGCTATCGCTTTTGATACACCTTGAACACCTGATCTAATTGAATTGACTATTTCTTTTTCTATTTTAAAACTTTTATTTAATGTTACTATTTCTTCTCCAATTTTTTCAAAAAGCGTTTTTTGTTTTACAAGATCAAAATTAACTTCTTTTATGACTTTCTTTCCTTTATCAATCTCAACAACAAAAGGAACTTCAAAGCCTAATAATCTTTGTATTTCTTCTATTTGTCGTCTGATAAATCCAGTTGCGTTTCCAACTGCTCTAACAGCACCAGCAAAGGCTCTAACAGCAAACGTCAAAACTTTACTAATAACATTTCCAATAGCCTCAAAATCAGCAGAGTTTTGTTCAATAAATTCATTCAATGCTTTAAATTCTTTTTTAAGTTCATCAAAGAATCCTGCACCAGCTACACCTCTTTTAAAATTAAATAATTTATCTCCAAGCATGGATAAAGTACCAGTAAATGTTGTAGCAAGTTCATCTGTTGCTTCTCCAAATTTACCACCTTTACCAAAAACTTTTTGAAATGCTTTTATAGTTTCTTCTGCTGATACTGTTGCACCAGCTTGAAAACCTAGCATATTTCTTACACCTTTTTCTCTAAAAACATCTGCCGCTGCTATACCACCAGCAAATGATCTTTGTATTTGTTCAGCAGTTTGTTGAAAATCTAGTCCAGTTACTGCCGCAACATTACCAGTAATCTCTAATATTTTTGCAAGTCTTTCTGAATCTCCTGCAACAACAGCAAGATTTCCAGATGCCGCTTGTATTTGTTCTAATGAAAATGGAACTTTAGAGGCAAAATTTGACATTACCTCAAATGCTTTTGCACCCTCTTCTGTGCTACCAAATAATTGTTTTAATCTAACTTGTAAATCTTCAACACTTTTTCCAGTATCTACAAATGATTTAATAACTAAACCAGCACCCAAACCAACAAAAGCACCTCGCAAACTAAAAACTGCATTTTTTAAACTTGCTAAACCACCTCTAATACCTTTAAAGGCTTGTTTAGTTCTATCCTGTGCAGTGATATTTATCTTTAAATTTTGTGCCATTATATTTTAAATTTTTTTGCTTCAGCTAGTGTTTGTTTGGTTTTATACTCATCTTGTTCTTTTTTCAAGTATGCTAACCAAAGATTATAATGTTCGATTGGCATATCAAGAACATCTTGGATTGTGATTTTAAGTCTGTCGGCTATTATTAAAAGCGACCTTATATCTTGGTCGCTATTTACTTTTTTATGGCTTCATCGAAATTATCGCCTCTTGTGATGATTGTAGCAATTCGATCTATAATTTTACCATCTGCTTTTTTTCGTAAAGCAAATTTATCTTCTGGATTAAAGGCTTTGACCATTTCTCCTTTGTCATTTTTCACAAGTAGTTTCATTATTAATAAATCTACCAATGCGTTTAAATCTTCAAAGTTATTTGACTTTTTTATAATGTAATTTCTTTCTTCAAGTGTAAGTGGTTCTGAATAAAAAACACTAGAGTTACCATGCTCATCTTTCCACTCATCAACTTCAATAGTGATAGTTTTAAGGCTCTCAAAATGAGATTTTACTCTGTCAATAACTGACATAAATTAAAATTATACAGTTCCTCTTGTTAATGTGCCTGTACCTTGAAAAGTCACTGTTCTTGAAATGATTTCGTCCATAGCATTGTTGACTGACATTCCTGTAACAATTCCTGTTCCAGTAAAACTTTCATCGCCTGATGAATTACCCTCTGGTAACAAAACAAAAGAGATTGAACTACCAGCAGTTAAAGTTTGTTGTGGAGAATCAGTTTCGTCATAGTGCATTTCTAAAGTTCCTGAAAATGATGTTCTTCCAGCTACAAATGATTTAGTTGCGTCTGTTAATGCAGTATCTTCTACAACATCTCCAGTAGTTTCTAATGTGAACCCTGTTAGTTCCCCAACACCAGTTCCACCAGCAGTTACGACTCCTTCTTTTCCATGATGTGTTGCCATTTTTTATCCTTATTAGATTTAGTTTGTTTGTTTTCTTGTTGTTGCTTATAGCCAAGTTCTAAAAAATTATCAAGTTGTGTTTCGTTAATTACAACTTCATGTCCATCTTTATATAATTTAATATCTTTAGCCATATAATCTTTTACTATTTATCTTCTTCCTCGTCAATATCTTCATCATCTTCGCCAAATTCTTCGTCATCAATATCTTCTTCCCAATCCTGGTTGTCATCTTGATTTTCTCTCAATTCAGCTAATAAGTCTTTTACTTCTTCACAAAGTAAAGATTCTTTATCATGAAGTTTTTCTATTTTATCTATTTTTTTTTCTATCTTGTTTATAATTTTATCTGACATAATTTATCCTATGGTGTTCCTGCTTGAAACTCATACATACACCTAATAGTCATTCTGATACCACCAATAGGAAATAAACTTCCCTCATCAGTTTCTACTTGAACAACTTCTGTATCAAGTGCATTACCAGATCGAGTAATATCAGATTCTAGTGATGTTTCAATAGCAGTAATTAACTCATTTCTTTTTGTATCAATGTTAGCTTCTGCACCTTTTACAAAACCAAGTACAACAAAATCTATTGTACCATGTCTTGTTTTTGCACCAGAACCAAGTTCAGAATCATCTCTGTTTTCTTCTGATGTTTGTAATATTACTGCTGGATATTGTTGCTCTGATAATTCGTCTAACAAAAAAGGTTGTCTTGTAGCTTTTTTAATATCTGGGCTAGATATAGCAGATATAACTGATAATAAATTAGATGCTATATTTTCTCTTACACTCATATTCTAAACTTTCTTAATTCTTTTTCTACAAATCTGTTGAATTGTTTTCTTATAATATTTTCTGTTCTATTATTAAACCCAAAAAATTCTCTTTTAGGGTCTTTTAAAACTTGATTAAATAATGCTCTTTGCATCATCTGTGAATTACTAAATGCAAGAGTAACTTTATTTCTACCAGTTTTTTTTATTGTAGAGTTAGGTGTTAAGCTACCTAACATTCTCCCAGAATAAAATAAATCTATTTTAGTTGGTTTTCCCTCTCTTTCTAATTTTTTTATATATCCCTCTGAATATGGTGCAAATGGTCTATCTCTAAAATCAATACCTTTTTGAGTTTTTGTTCTAACAATATCTAATAATTGAAAACCAGCTTGTTTTAATCCTTTATCAAAAACTCTTGGTAATACTGATTGAAACCTTTTAAATTTTCTTTGAACTTGTTTTGAGTTTGTTTTTATATTTAGACTTACAGCCATTATCTATTCAATCGTCTATAACCATGTAAAGATTCTCTTTCACTGCTTACGATTGTACCATCTGATGTTGAATCATATTCTACACCATCTTCAAGAATTGATCTAAATTCTTTATTGTATTCTGCCATGTAATACTCTGCCATTCTTTCAAATCTATCTTTTTCTGTTTCTGGTCTGAATTTAGTCAATGCTGGTAAATAAAATCTGCCAAGAAATAAATAAACACCAGCACGTTCAAACTGATCTAAATTTACTTTTGTGTTATCCATCTCTACAGTATTTAAAACTGTAATATCAGTATAAACATTTGTTTTGTATGTTGGAAACCACTCTATTCTTAATTGTCTTAAAATATCATTTGTTGTTTGTAACAAAAAATTTGTAGTTTCTGTTGAAGATGTAGATATACCAAAGTCAAAAGCATCAGGTTGATATTTTAAAACATCAGATGTTGTGATAACATTTGCACCAGTAAAATTAGCCATAGTATTTACCTACAAACCAATCAATAAATTGTTTAATCTTTTTTTTTAGTTTTTTTAACATTCTTTTTTCTCTTTGGTTTTAATTTAACTATCTTATCAGAAATTTCTTCAAATGTTGTTTTTTTTATTTCTTTTTTTACATCATCTAAAGGAACGAAACCTCTCATCTTGAAGTGTTTTACATTTGCTTCAAATTGTATTCTTGATCTAATAATGGTTTTTTTACCATTTGTAAGTTTTATCATGTCGTCCATAATTTTCTCCTAGTTAGAATGTGAGGGCAGTTTTCCGCCCTCACAAAGTATCCAATTATTATTGGATTGATGAGTCTGCTTCGACTTCACAACCTTTAGAGTCGTCTAATTCGCCAACTCCATATACTGCTGTTGCTACAATCTCGTCTGCTCTTAAACTCGCATCTCTTTGAGTTTCGATTTTCAAGTCTTGCATCATCGCTAGACCTAAAGCGTCAGAGTGGAATACAGCACCTTTGTAATCTCCAGTAGTACCTGGATTATTACCAGATGAGTCTGCTATATTTGATGTTTCAAATATATTTACTCCAGCTATTTGACCAACTAAACCTGATCTTAAAGCCTCATTACCAACACCTGGATTTGGGTTAGCAAATGTGTTTGTTAAGCCAGATTTTAAATCAAATGCTACTTGTGGGTGGATTACAGCATTTAAGCCATCTCCTGGTACACCAGCCGCTCTTAATTTTGCAACTGCTTGGAAGATTAAAGCCGCTGACATAGCTGTTGAAGCTGAACCGACAGTTGTTGAAAAACCACCGAATAAAGCTGTCAAGTCTGTGTCTATTTTTTTTGCAATCGCTTCTCCAAATAATCTACCAATATCTGCCGCAACATTTCTTGGTGCCGCATTTCTACCTAGATCAGTAAGAGTTGTCATGATACCATTTTCAGAACAAGTGATTGTTACTGAAGTTGGGTCGATTGCAGTGTTAGATAAATCAGATGCTTCCGACACAGCCGCCGCCGAAACAGCAGAGTAAATTGGAACTTCAACTGACTTTCCACCACCAGTTACTGCATAATTTCTTACAAGTGGACGCATGATTGATTGTTCACTTGCTACGAATAATGCTTCTGCCACTATCTCTGTGTATAGTTCCGATAGTGTAGAACTTGTGCTTTCGTTTGCCATTTTTATTTACCTTATTATTTATTTGTTAAGTTTATTTGTATCGCACCCGAATCACGTTTTTTCCTATATTCTGCATAGGCTTTACGATCTTCTGGGTTCGAATGATCATATTCCTGTATATTAAAGGGTTTAACAGTTTTACCACCGATAGCACTCTGGCTTCCTGAACCAGACACAGACCCTTTTCGGAAGTGTGGGTTACTATCTAAAAACTCTTTGACTCTATCTTCAAGAGAAAAAGGTTGTCCACTTTTGTTATATCGTACATTAGAATTATTATCAACTACTTCTATACGTCCATCATCATTGTATTTTACTTCATCTTTTAACAGAGCAACAACTTGACTTGGATTGATTGCATTGTTTGATGATGCAATAGAAAGTATTGAATTATCTACTTTTTCTTTCCTAATTTCATTTTTATATTTAGATAATTCTTCTTCTTTTTCTTTGATTCTATCTTGCATTATTTTTTCTATGTCAGCTTTTGTTTTTGCTTCTTCAAGTTCTTTTTGTTTCAATAGATCAGCTTTTTGTTTTTCTTCTTCTTGAAGTTTTTTCTCGTACTTTCTTTGTTCAGCTTCGAGTCTTGATTTGATTATGTTATCTAGTTGCTCTTGGGTAAAAGTATTTTGTTTTGGTGTTTCTACTTTTACTTCTTCTTTTGGTGCTTCTGTTTGTTGCGTTTCAGGTGCAACTGCCTTTGTTTCTTCAGACATTGTTTTCTCCTATATTATTAGTTCGCCTTTTTCGTCATACCAATCTGGATTGACGTAAGACCATTGATGACGACAATTATAACCACCTCGAACAACTAGAGGATCACCAGCTTTTTTGCCTGACCAACTTCTACTTCCCCAAAGTTTTCTGACTTCATCAATTGTAAAAAGTCCATCTTTTCTTTTAGGTTTTATTACACCATTTATTATATTTCTGCAAATATCTCTTGTTGTTGGAATTACATCTCCATAATATTTGACAAGGTTTAAACCAGCATCTTGTGATTTGTTAAAATTTAAGGTTGCATCGAAATCTCTCAAAGAATCATTTAGTATCTGACCAGCATATCTTTTCATGTTCTCACCAGCACGATCTCTTGCAAATTTAGTTTGAAGTGTTTGTATTGATCTATCAACTTCAGCTTGTTTTGATTTTTTGTATTTGTTGTCATTAACAAAATTGACTAATCTTTGTATCTCTGGATCATCTGAACTTGCATAAATACCATTGATTGTTTGTCTTAATTCTTTTTCTAGGGTTGCAAAGTCACTACCAACTAATGTATTCTGGTACACTTTTTCTGACAATCTTCTTGTAAAAGTATTTGATACATCTTTGAATTGTGTAAAATATTGTTGTTTGAGATTTTGTACTAATGCTAAATCGCCTTTAGTAAGTTCTTGAAATTGTGGTGGGATATTACCAATTCTTTTAAATGCTTTTTCTATTCTCTTTGCTTGTTTATTAAAACCCTCTCTAACAACTGTATCTGACCAATCTAAATATTCTCTTTCTAAAATAAATTTTATTCTTGGTCTTATAGCAATAGCTGATTGCAGTTCTATTAATTTACCATCTTGTGTTGGAAGTCTTCCAGCTAGAGATACGACTTCTCGTTCTATTCTGTCTAATGTTGCTACTAATGATTTATAATATTGTGCTTCAGCAATCTCTATTTGCTTGATTCTATAAAATGTTGCGTCTTTGACTATATCTGACATTCATTAAATCTGCTCTTGCTCTACTTCTTGATCTTCTTGTTGTGGCTCATCTTGTGTGAACTCTCCGACTTCTGACTTCTGATCTATTTCCTCAAATATAACATTTAACTTCTCATCGTCATCAACAACTGCTCTTGCAATTTCTTTATCAACTTCTTTAATAAATGTTGGAGAACCAATACCCATAGCTTTTGCTTGTTGGAAATAAATAAGATCAGTTGCATAATCTCTGATATTAAATGAGTCTGGATAATTTATCTCGCCATCAAAAGTAGCATTTTGAAATTCTGCATATAATCTAAATAATTGTTCTTCTGCTATTTGTAGATTATCTGCCTTTTCAGATAGTCTAGCATTAAGTAATTCAAATTCTGTTTGTAAAGCTATACCAGATGATACTTGTTGTCTTGTGGTTCTTACTGCACCAGTGTGAGCAATTCTATTTATTGATTCTACTTTGTTATTAATAGACTCCATAATCGCAGTTAAGTTTTGACCAGATGGTTGTAATAAATATGGTTTTAAGTTTGGCTCTAATTCATCTGGCATTTCTATTACTGCACCAGCACCAGCACTTGCATTGACACTTGGAGTTTTGACTAATGATGGGTGGTTAGTTAATCTTATTAATTGTTCCATTTCAGAATATTCGTTGTAAATCGCTTTTTGCAAATCAGCTATGTCGGTAAGGTCTGATTGACCAATGCCTCGTTTGTGTGACTTTGCATTGTATAAAATAACTGCTGGTATTTTGCCAATCAGGTTATCGGCAGTATCTATTACACTTGGCTCTCCCATTCGAGGCATATAGATTGTTTCAATCCTATCTGGAAACCAAAGCCTCATGTATGTGCCACCATCTTTATCTACTTCTTCTCGTATTTTTAAATAATCTAAATAATACTTTCCATTTACTTCTCTTTTGAAATTCCAATCTAAAACATTTTCTGGTGTAACGATTGATAGATATGGTCTTATGTCTTGGTCAAGTTCATCTGCTCTAGTTCTTGTTTGTACGCTTGGTTTATCTAAAATCATAAAACAATGACCATAGATTGATGCGTAGTTTTGTGCTTGTTTGATTACAGAGTTTAGATTGTTTCCCTCTAAGTCTGCGTCTTTTAAGAATGATTCTAAACTAGGTTCATCTGCTAATGATCCAAAATCTCTACTTGGTCTTACCCTGAATAAAAACGATGAATATATTTGAATAATATTTTTACAATGGTTATCGCATGGTGTGTTTGCAAGTCTTTGATTAAACTCGTTATCTAATTCTAAATTATATCTGTTTAAATATTGACCAATCATATAATCATATCCACCATTATATGATCTAATATAATACTCCCAATTATTGATTGTTTCTTGATAGTCTTTGTGAGTTTCTATTGCTTGATCTTTACTATATGCCATAATTTATTTTATTGTCCATCTTGTTGGAGAAGAAAAATTAGCCTGTGTGGTTAATGGTTTTAAATATTCAATCATATAACCAAGAGCATCGTTCATGTGATCGAAGCCATCTTCCTTGTCAGGAATATTTGTATTCTCCTTGTATATTTGTCTTTGTAACCCTTTTATCAATGTTTTGCAAGATTGTGAAACAAAAATGTGACGTTTGCCATTAGAATCTTTTAACTTAGAATTAACTGCATTGACTCTATCTCGTATTGCTGGGTGTTTGTGTTTTACTTTTACTTTGAAACCAGCGTTTTGCAAAATAGATAAATCTGTTCTACCACCAGCAGAAGTCTTTCGTTGTTTAGAAGCTGGGTCTGGATATATAAATATTTGCATTTTAGTTCCATACCGATCTCTTATTTCTTGCACCATTTCATCAGTATTTGAGCCATAAATAATAACTTCATCAATAAAATACACTTTATCTTTTTCTATTTGACCAACACAAGCAGACATCGGGTCTACGTTAAAATCCATTCCTATATGTAAAGGTTTTGTCCAATCAATTTGTTTTTTAACTACATTATCAACTGGGTGGAAGTTGTAATAAACTGCACCAGCATAGTTTTCAAACGTACCCTCAAACTCTTGTCTAAATGTTCTTATATCAATGTCTTGTTTTGCTTGTTCTATTTCTTCTTTACTAACCATACCACCATCAACTGTAGTAAATTGAAAAGACTCCCAATCACTATCTTGTTTGCCTTTGAGGTACATTTCATAAGACCAATTACCATAACCTTTCGGAGTTCCACACATTAGTACATGACCGAGTCTATCTGATATTGATGCTCTTAATACTTCAAACCAAGTTCGTTTATCTATATCTGCAAACTCATCTAATATTAAAAAATCTAATCCTGTTCCTCGAAGTGAGTCATAATTATCTGCACCTTTTAATGATATTTGACTATTTGTTTTTCTGATAGTTATAGTCATGGTGGTTTCATTTATATCTTCAATCCAATTAAATAGATTAAGCATTTCTTTGAGAGTTCCCCAAACAATCTCTTTTGCCATTTTAAATGTTGGTGCTACATACCAGATTTTACGATTGGGTTGAGATGCGTATTTCATCATCTCTGTAACTGCTAAATAGGTTTTACCAAACCTACGTCCACTAATTAATATTCTAAATCTCGCTTTCGATTGGCTTACTTGAAGTTGTGGTTTTGTCAGCGATATTTTCATTACAACCAAATTTTATATAGATATTAAATTTATTAACATCATCTCTGCCTAATTCAACAATCTTATCAAAAGATTTTGTATAACCATCAAGCATACAACTATAACCATCTACATAAATCTCATCAAATTTATGTGGTGGCATACAAGTTGTTTTGCCCTCAACATAAGCACAAAGAATCATCGTTAATACATATTCCATCTATTTTTTCTTTCTGTAATATTTTCGGTGCGTTTGAACACGCCAAGTCCAATGGAATATTGATCTTGAAATTTTTTCTATTCTTTTTAACACCCAATCTATCATTATAAATACTCATAAATTATTTTAATATTATTTTTTTAATACTTTTTTCTCCCATATAAATTTCTGTTTCTGCTGTACCACGCCAACATTTATAAGATACAGATTCAGAAAATGTTCTTTCTGCTTCTCTTTTTCCTCTTAAACATGAGGCCATATTATCTTGTATTCTATGTTCTTTGATTTCTCCATTTACAAACATCAATAAAGCTATCACAGATTCAATCATAAGCCATTTCCATTATATTTAATTTCTCTATTTGCATCTTTTAATTTTTCAATATCTTCTAAAACTTTGTCCATTTGTTTTCTTAAAAATTCTATATTGACTTTGTTCAAAGCCATAGATTCAACGTGCTTATTTATTTTGTCTGTAGTCTTATATAAATCTTCGATCATCATAAATTGTTCAGAGTCAGCAGGAAGTGATCCAAGTTGGCCACGAGGCCATTTTATTCTAAACTCTGTATTTTCTTCTAAATCTTTTTCCATTAATTGTAGTCTTGTGTCTGTAATATTTAGTCTTTCAACCATTTGGAAATAACCCATTGTTCCAAGTGCAACAATTACAATTAAACTAGCAACTGTTTTAAAAGGCATTTGTACTTTTGCTTCCTCAGAAATGTTAAGTGGTTTGTTGCTCATAATCTAAACCCTTTCTTCCATGATTGAATTGCCCAGTAAGCTGGACTCAATGTTTTCTGTCCTTTTACTTTTGCTAAGATCGGTCTAAATCTAGCAAAGAACATTCTCTGTCTTGTAGGATTATTCTTTCTGATTGGCATACCTTTCGCACCAAATCTTACAATTTGCACTCTGCCAGTTCTTCTGTTTCTTACATAAACTCCAAACTTTTTTGATGCAGATGGTGTTCTAAAAGGTTTATTTAGTTTTCTATTTCCATGTAACGACATTCTTTGTCATTATCACACATCATTCACAAATAAAACCTTGAAATGTGCCACGACCATCATTTAGTATCCAAGTATTTCTTTCATCATCGTAAGTTGCTATTTGTTCTCTGTGATCGCTACCAAAATCCATACACTCGTACACATTCATTGGTCTAGCAAACTCATATTTTTCTTTTATTACTTGGCCATCAAAACTTAATAATAATAAAATTAAATATTTGCACATTATCTCTTAAAATGTCTTGGTCGCCATTTGTTGCAAAAATAAGTATCTTTGACTCCTCTAGTTCTATAAATACCACAAAAGCCACCACCTCTATGTGAATACATTCCACAATTTCCACAGCTTCCTCTACCAAAAGATTTTCTAAAATCTTGTGGCATCTGGTAAGGTATGAACTCTCCATTGGGATAAAAATTACTGCGTTTTACCATTCTCGATTATCTTCCTTAAATCTTTTGATATTTGTAAGGCTTTATTAAGTTTTCTTAAAGCTATATCTCTTTGTGTTTTTACTTGATCTAACTCTTGTTTTAATTGATCTTTTTCTTTTCTTAATTTTAAAAATGTGTTTTCTCCTATTTCCATGTTATCTTCCTTGTCTGTTATATTTTTTATAGCTTCTCTTTTCGTGTTTGTTTAGTTTTTTCTTATGTCGTCTTGGTCTTTTGGGTGGCTTATCTCTTGGTACAAAGTGAACAAACTTAATTCTTGCCATTCACTTCTTCTGCTTTTGCATCAATTATTAATGGCAAAGGCTCTGTCACATTTGTTTGTTGTACTTTATCACTCATGCCTAAATAATTCTTACTTAAAAATATTTGCATCATGGTGTTGTCTTTTTTTACAGCTTTATCAAACATTTTTTTTCTTAAACTAGCTTTGCCACGTTCTTTGTACTGGTCGATAATTTCGGCAAAATTTCTTTTTAATGTTCTGGCAGATACGTTCATTACAGAAGCAATCTCATAAGTTGGACAACCAATAGAAGCTAGATTTTTAAGTATTTCTACATCTACTTCTGCTTTGGGTCTGCCTACTTTTAATTGTGTTTTTTTTATGTCTTTTGTCTTAATTTTGTCTGATTTCATATTGTTATATTTCTACCTTTTTCATCTCTTTTATGCAACCAATAGGAAAACAATTTCTATCGCTAAATGTTTCGTCATCATAACTAGCAAATGTCCATAAATATTTTTTATCTTTCTTAAATACATAAGCATAAGTATTCATGGTAGCTGGTTTCATCTTTTCAAACTCATTAAATGTAAAATGCGAGGAATCTCCTAAAATATCATTCCAAACTATGTGGTAAAAATAATATTTCTTCTTGTTAATTGAAATATGGCGATATTTTGACTTTTTTTTTATCATTAATGCTTCTTGTGATTATTGGACTCTACGATTGCCCTATAATACTCTAATTGTGTTTTTAAAACTCTGTTTTCTATACTTAATGCAATAAGTCGTTTTCTACAATATTTAAAAATTCGCAGTATTGCTTTCATTTAATTACCACAATATCCAGTGCATTCATCGTTAAATAAATTTAATTGATTTTCTTCTATTTCTAAATCTACTTCAGATATTGGTTTGCAACTTCTATGAACATATACTTCAACTTCTTTTTTCCTTGAATTATTACGAATTTTTTTATCAAAATCTATAACTTGTTGCCATTCAATAGGGTTATTTTTTTTGAGATGTTTCCATTCTTTATCGCCCTTATATGGACAATAAATACAAGCTGATCTAGGTGGAGTTTGATCATAATATTTATTAAACCAATCAATACAATTCTGTCTTCTCATGTTTAAATCAACTAAAGGGTAAATATTTTCTATATATGGTAATCTATTAGGTTTCATTCTAAATACTTCGTCTTTGGAAATACCCATCAACATTTCTACTTTTGTACCTTTTTTTACTTTTTGTCTTTTTTTCAGACCTAATAATTGTCTAACTTTTTGAGTTATAATTTGCACCTTGTAGTCATTGGTACACTGGCGAAGCATTAGACCTTTTTTTCCTGTTAAAGTGTCTAAACTATAAAATGGTGCTATTGGAAAATCAGTATTTAATAGATGTTCTGTTAGATTACCTTTTGAGATAATATACACAGGATATGATAATTTAGATTTTAACCAATTTAAAAATTCATAGGTTTCTTTGCTTTCTGCTTGTGTATCAGCGAAGATTCCACAAGTTACTGGTGGTATTTCTCCTTTTTCTATCATTAAAGCTAAAGTTGATGATTGTACTCCAGCACCTAAACTTAATATTCTTAAATCTGCCATTATTCATAATCCTTTATAGGTTCTTTTTTCCATTTATGCTTTAAATATTTTTTGTTGTTTTTTACTAACACAATGTACTCCCCCCAATCACCAGCCCTTTTATACCCATTATTCACAACATCATCTTTGCTAGACTTAGTATTTAGTATTTGTGTATTGTTATTGTGTATCAGTACTTGTTGCGGTAAGTGGGTCGTAAGTGGTTGCTCTGTATCTACATATTGATATTTATCATAATTTACAAGGCTAATTAAAGTGACTTTTCTGCTCTTGTGGTTGTTTGTGGGTTGTAAGTGGGTCGTTCTAGTGGTTATCATTCTTCTACGCACAAGACGTAGTATAAATGCTCTCATCTCGCTATATGTCATGCCAAATCTTTTAGCTGTGACTCTTAAAGGCATAATCATTTCGCCTCTACGAACAAATATATCATTTCCTAAAAATCTTAATGTTTTATCTTGGTGCGAAGCTGATGATATAAAATATATCCAACAACTACATTGTAAAAGGTTTTTAAATACTGGGTTTCGCCATATATCTCTATAAACTAAAAAATAGCCAGATCGTTTAGCCATGTGCCTCTTTATCAATCATTTCTAATAATTCTCTTTTAGTATATTTGGTAAGTAATTTATTAAGTATTTTTCTTGCTCTTTTTTTCTTTTGATAAAGTCTATTTTTATTTTCATCAATTGTTTCAAAATGTTGCTCATTCATCTCTGCCATTATTTATCTCCAAATAAATTATAAGCATCTTCCATGAGTTCAAGTTGTTTGTTGATTTGATGCAATATTGATTGTTCAGTTCCAAACTTTTCAATAAATAAATTTTTACCTAAATGTATTGAATCTTTGCCAGTTCTGTGATGAGTTGGACATAAAGGTATTGTTTGTTGATGATCTGGACGAAGTGATAAACCAGTATGTGATCTTATGTGATGCACCTCTGCTGGTAATCCACAACAAAAACAACCCATTTGTGAAATTTTGTTTAATCTATCTTTATCACTTCTTTTCAAAACAACAATCCTTGTGTTTCTGGTTTAAAATCCCAGTTATAATTAATATTTTTACCTTTTGGATATGGATATTGTTTAAGTAGCAAATTATTTAATCTTTGTTTTTTTTCACGTTTATTTCCTAAAAAATATATATATCTATGTTTGCCCAATTGTTTAGATTTTTTAACATTATATTTTTTAAAAAATTGTTCTCTTGTTAAATTACCTTGAATACCAGATAATGTTCTTTCTGATAAATCTTTACCACCCATTATTAATTTAAGTCTTTCATTACTTAATCCAGTATAAATAAAATTTGTAGCTTGATAAACATATCCATTATGATTTTGATTAGAATCTGCATAAGAAACGATAATTAATGGTTTTGGCAATAATTTGAAAGAATTTGAAACCAAAAAACTTGCTTCATTTTTTTCATTATATTGTAAAACTAATCTATTTAATTCAGTAACTTCTGACTTATATTTTTCTCCACAAATACAAATACACAAATCTTTTGAAATAGGTTTTCCATAAGTAATAACTCCTCTTAAAACATTTTCTTTGTATAAACCAAAAGAATACATAATCATTGGTACTCGTTTTGCATAATGTATATTTTTTAACCAAGTTAATGTTTCATCTCTTTTTATTGATTTTACACAATAATCTTTCATTTAGACTTCCATACTATAGCTGTTTTGCCATAAGGTGTTTCTCGTCTTTTACCACTATCTTCTACTAAATTCAAAATCTGCAATTCTCTACATCTTGCAGTAACCGAACTTAATGGCATATTTAGTTCATCAGCTATTTCGTAATTAGTTGAAGATACAAGTTTAATATACTCAAAAACTTGTTCTCTTTTTGTTAATTTGTCTTTTTTATTTGCCCATGCAGATTTACTTGTATCGGTGTAATTGTGAGCCTGATAGTCTAGTTCTAATTGTTTCATCTCTTTTTCTCTCTATTGGGTGCTGGGTCGAGAGAGAACGACCCAACACGATTAAGTATTTTGATATGAAAATAATAAATACTTGTCTTGCGACATCTCTCAATAGCATTTTTTATTTTTTTTTCATACCTTTTATTGATTCGATTTTATAAGTGATTTGTTTTTTTTTTGCAATTTTAAAATATTAGTTGTAAATATAGTCAAAAAAACTAGGTTTTATGCGATAAATTAACTATTGCACTATACAACCGATTTGATAGATTATTTGTATGTTAAATAAATTAACTAACAAAGGAGAGAGCATAATGGACAAAAAAAAATTAAGTGATTGGATTTACAAAAATTGTAAATGGGTTGTAAATAATAGAGAATATGAATCTTTTATTTATATAGATATACCTTTAAATAATCCTAATTTAGATACTAATCATGGTAAAAAATATCATGATAAAGATACTAAACATTATCATTGGTACTTTCCTAGATTAGGTTCTTGGAATCACGCAGAAAAAAGAATATTTAATGATCTTCAAAAAGGTGTAATAAAAATAGAGGAGAGAGCATGATTGTATCAATCATAAAATGTAAGTCCAAAGATTGGAAAGAACATTTTAAAAAAGAATTTGGTGCATACCCACCAAATGCTACATTACAAGATGTGGCTAATAATGGAGTTTCAATGTATGGTAATCACGTTGAAGCTTTTATAAGGGAAAAAAAAGATGAACGTAAAGAAGATGTTTCAAGTTCAAGAAAGGCTAGACAAGACAATAGTAAAGGAAAAAGATTTGTTAATTCGCCTTTCAAAGCTGAAGCAGAAAAAGAAGAACTTGCAGTTTAAAATGCACATGATGAAATATCATCAACCAGTTCTTTAAAAGAGAGGATAACGATATGAAAAAAACAATGCTTATGTGTGCGATACTTGTCACTTTATTAAATGCTTGTGCATACAAACCCATCATTGATACTGCTGGTCGATCTGGAACTTTTGATACTGACCAGGCAAAAGAAATAACTAACGATACTCAACATTGTCAGACTATTGCAAAAGATAATACAAACTTTATTAGTAATATTTTGTATTGGTCTGTGAGTCCAACAATGGACACAAAGTATGAGTCTATTATGAGAAAATGTTTAACAAAGAGAGGCCATAGTGTCCTTAATTGATGGTTTAATTTATAATCAAAAAGGTATTAATAAAGAACTTGATTGTGGCGATTGCAATATGTGTTGTAAATTACCAAATATTAACAAAACTTATTTTAAAGATACAATTTTTCAAAAAGATAGTTTTGAGTGGTGTAAAAATTGTGAAATTGGTGTTGGTTGTAAGGTTTATAAAGATAGACCAAAAACTTGTAAAGATTATGAATGTACTTTTTTATGTGGTTTTACTCATACAAGACCAAATAAAGCTGGTTTTTTAATTACTTTAGAACATATTAATGGTATCAATCCTTTGGTAGCAAAAGTAATTACAATTTTTTGTGAAGAACATAAACTAATTAATTTGGTCAGAAACATAAAAAAAGAACACAATCTAAGATACCTTATAAAACAAGGTTTTAAATTTGTTATTAGAACAAACAAAAATACTACAGATTTATGGGTATATGACCCAAAAATTTCTGATGAACTTATAAAACCATCACAAAAACAAGTAGAAGATGCAAGGGAGTTTTTAAATGCCTAAACCATCAACTAGAATCAAAATTTTAGCTTATATGTGTGCTAAATGTTTCAGAACTGATGCAGATAAACTAGCATGGTTTTTCTCATCAACTTCTGTGTTCAGCGATTGTTTATTATGCAAACAATGTTTTAGACAATCTTTCAATCAACTACCACAAACAGAAAAGGAAGAATGGAGTTTCTATGAAAAAAAATAACAATGTAGAAGAAATAAACACTTCTATAAATAATTTGCTTGAAGAATGGAATATTAGCGATGACCATAACGAAAAAGTCGTCAACCATATCATTGGATTGCAAATGAAGAAGATTAGGTTAATTAACAAAAAAACGCAAACCAGAGTTGCAAATGCTATCAGAGTTACATTTCAACAAATACAAAAGTATGAAAAAGGTGCTAATTTACCTAATCCAGTAAGATTATTAGCTTTAAGTCAATATTTTAAAGTACCTTTTTATTATTGGATAAAACCAATTTTAGATAAAGATTTGACTATACTTTCTAATAAATATTATTTTAACAAAAAAGAAGATACTGAACCTAAATTTAGTGTCTATAATTTATAAACTATAAAGGAGAGAGAATGACAATAATAACAACAGAACATGGTCACAAGATAGAGTTTAATCAAGAAAAGCACGTTTATATTCGTAATAATGAATATGTTGTGGGCATGAGTACAATACTTGGTAAATTAGCAAGTCCGATGCTAGAGAATTGGAAAATTGCTAATCAAGTCAATGCCATTAAAAAAGAGATGGAAAAACAAGGCATCTCCATTGATAAAATAGAAACAATTATATTGAACGCAAAAACTAACGCAAAAAAACAAGGAGATAATATACTTAATATTGGCTCAATGGTGCATAAGTTTTGCGAAATGTGGTTAAAAGGAGAAAAATTTACTAATCCAGAAGACCCAGTAATTAAAGGTTGTTTTGAAAAATTTAAAAAGTTTTGGAAAAAACATAAACTTAAAGTAATCGAATCTGAAAAAATACTTTATTCAGAAAGAGGTTTTTGTGGAACTTTAGATTTGGTAGCAAAAGACCCAAGTAATAATTTATGGTTAATAGATATAAAAACTTCTAAAGGAGTATTTATAAACATGGTTCATCAGTTGCATGGTTATAAGTTAGCTTATGAAGAACAAACTGGTAAAAAAATAAATAAGATGTATTTAGTTAGACTTCCTAAAGATAGTGGAGATTTTGAGGCTAGACACATTTTATATAAAAAGGAACACTTAAAAGCATTTCTTGGATTGTTGAGTTGTCATAAATCCGAGTTGATGTTTAATGAGCAAGTACGAAAATATAATCAACTAAAACGAGGAAAAAATGTATCAACAAAATAAATTTGATTTACCTTTTTGTGGGTTATCAATGAGATTATTCCCAACTGGAAATCAAAGTCCAAAATATGAGTATAGTGGCGAGGCTAGTAAAGTTAAATTTACTTGTAGCTTAACAAAAAGAAAGTATAGTCTATCACAAGTGAATGATTGGTTTATGAGTCCAGAAGTTCAAAAATATGCTAATGCTGGTTATGTATTAAAATATATGACTAAAGTACAAGAGGTGTCTAATCCACCTAAATATGCAAAAAGCAATTTAGAGCAAATATTTTGTTTAGTTATGGTCAAACCATATAAACCACAAGCAAACATAGATGGCATGAAACCAATAAGTCAATCTTTACCACCTCAGGCTACACAATTCGCACCAGATCATGCAAAACCAGTGGAAAAAATGTCTGATATGGACGATGAGATACCATTTTAAATATGAATAAACTTATTAGCGAGATTGAACAATTAAAACGTGATCTCGCTTTTAAGACAGAAGAACTACAAGCTTTGTATATGGAATTTAAAAATCAAAGTAATTTAGTAGATAAATTAAAAAAAGAAAACCATAGTTTAAAACAACAAATAAAACAATTAGAAGAAGAAGCAGAGGAGATGTTACAATACCCATGATAATATTTGGCAAACCAATACATAAAAAATACCTTAAAAGATTTAGTATAGCATTAATTATACTTGTATCTTTATTTTTAATATCTTGTGATAAATTAGAATTTGATCCATTGAGTTCTACATTCAAATATATGCTAAAGGAGAAGAAATGAATTTAAGTGAACAATTATATAAAAAATTAGAAGAAGCCTCTAATGATTGGGCAGAGTGGCAAAAGAAAGTAATTATTTTAGATGAGGGCAGAAAAGGTACATTTTCTTCTTGTGTGATCAAACACAAAAAATTAGTCAAAACAATGTCAGAGGCAGAACACGAAGCAAGAATAGACCCAGAGTATAAAAAAATTGTAGAACAATATGCCGAAGCTGAAAAAGAATTAGTAAAAGCTAGATATAAATACAACAATATTGATAGATATGTCAGCTTGAAACAATCAGAGTTAAAAAGAGATTTAGCTTTGACTAATAAGGTTTAAAGGATTCTGCTAACGAAAAATTGGATTGATCCTTTTATTTATCAGTTAGTAGATAAAGTCATTAGCGAGAGTTAGTGAT
>VTLG01007909.1_pt1 | contig 22824 bp, 14 predicted proteins | sample 4694571 | NCBI WGS metagenome assembly VTLG01 (sample SAMN12604809, study PRJNA352737) | marine metagenome | biome: ENVO:00000447; feature: ENVO:00000209|ENVO:00000569|ENVO:01000036; material: ENVO:00002151; isolation source: viral sequences binned using virsorter ...
ATTACTATTAGCATCTATAATTAAAGATGTATTCTGGTTTCCTGAACTTTTAAATCTAGCTAAATTACCATCGGAAGATACAGTTTCTAAAATATAATCTGGACTCGTTGTCCCGATGCCGACATTACCTGAACTATCAATAACCATTCGTGTATGACTTGCCGCACTTACTCCTCCTGTTAAAAATTGTAAACCACCTTCAACTCCATTGCTACTATCACCATAATGAATTATACCACTTTTTGCACTTCCAGCTTCATAATAATATAATCCAGATGCATAATCATCTGTTGTAACATCAATAATTAAATCATTATGTGTACTTGCAGCTGATTTTATATGTAACTCTCCTACTGGAGCCGTTGTCCCGATACCGACATTACTACCTGAAATTGTCATAGTTGGTGAAGTTCCTGCGTCAATACCACCAGAATCATGAGCAGTATCTACAATAAAATGTAATAGACCAGGCCCTGCACCAGTACCATCTCCTTCAAATAAAATAGCACCTTTATGTCGTTGACTGTTGTTTGTTTCTGTTGTATTTACACTTTTAAAATAAATTCCAGAACGAGTACCAGTTGTATCAGCATTAGAATGAATAACAATAGACCCAGATGTAGCGTGTTTAACATATAACGGATTAGATGGATTTATTGCTCCGATGCCAACATTACCTGTTCTATTAGTAACTAAAGTACTACCACTATTTGTACCTACTGCTAAACTTCCAAACGAACCAGTTGAAGTAAATGAACTACTTATATTTGAATCTGAAATAAGTGGTACATATAATTCTACATTTGCGTCACGTGCTATTAATCTTGAACTACCACCAGTTCTTAATTTTACTTCATCAGTTCCAAACTGTAACATAGTATTGGTATCACCAGTATGTAAAATACTATCAGGTATAGTAAGATTACCACCAATAGTAAGTGCGTCATTCATTACAACATCACCATCACTAACCTTTAGTACAGTTCCTGAACCACTAATATCAATTGAACCAGTGAATTGATGAGAATCACTAATACTATCACCGAATATGTTAGAACCAGTAGCTTGAGCTATAGATGAACTAATAAATGTGGTGTGAATCTCCTCTGCATCTATACGACCAGTAACCGTTAAATCGTTTTGCATTGTGACGTTACCAGCGAAATTTGACGTTCCATCAACATCCACATTACCTGTAATTGAAAGGTTACCACTAGCACTAACATTACCACTACCTGTGATATTAGCAAATTTGACATCATCAGTTGTACCCACTCGTTGGTTTCCAAATGAACCACTAATAGAAGCCGCATCTCGTGAACCACTAATATCTGCCGCTATTTGAGCAGAACTTGATAGTGCTCCATCAAAAGTAGCAGTAATCGTTCCACCGTCAATGTCAACTGAAGTAAATTTAGCACTTGAAGCACTAACTACAGAACCAGTTATATTACCACTAGCATTAATATCAACTACTGTTAAATCGTTTTGAAGTGTAACATTTCCTTGTAGGTTACTTGTACCATCAATATCAAGGTTACCTGAACCAAATATATTTCCACTACCACTAATGTCACCACTTGCAGTAAAATTACCTGATAAATTTAAATCGTCTGTAAAAGATATTCCATCGACTGAACCACCAGTTGATTGGAATGTATCCGCGAAAACAGTACCACTAGCACTTATGTTTCCACTTGCGGTTATATGTGTAGCAGAAACTACATTACCAAATGAACCAAGAGAGGTAGATGAACCACTAACACCACCACCTACAAGTTTTACGTGACTACCTGATAATTCTGTTCTAAATGAACCACTAATAGCGGCTCGTGTACCAGCCGTAAATGCGGCTGTTTCAATAGTATCATTGTCAGGTGTCATCAATCTAGAGTCACCAACTATACTACCGTGAAAATCTAATGACGCTGATGGAGCACCTGTAAATACAATATAAGAACCACTTAAACTATAAGAATTTCCAGGTATCTGATATACACCAGATAAATAAACTGAAATGTTATTTACGTGTGGGTCTACTGACGTTCCATCAACTGATAAACTGAAGGTTTTTGTTAAACCATCAAAATCACCTGATATATCATCAAGTTTTAACGCAGGCCCTGCATCTTTTCCTTGAGTGGCAGGTATTTTACCTATATAAGCCATTAAGTAATCTCCAACATACTAACCACTGCATCTAATGAACCAGCGGTATCACTTTGAAATTGTAATATATCTTCTTCTTGTAAAACAACTTTATTTCCTGACATAACTTCAACAGTTGAACCAGCAGGAACTGGTGCGGCTTTTACAATAAAGACATTATCTGCTCCCTCACTACTACCACTTTTAGCTAACTTTATTGAACCACCAATGGGATTATTATCTGTATTGGCCATTGCAGCTCCTAATATAATTGTTGTTGTTGAAGCTGGACAAGAATAAACATTTGTTAAAACTGTTCCAATGCTACCACTTGTTACTGATTTGAATGTATTTGCCATTTTATATCCTCATTACCTTTCTACTATAAATATTTTCATTCTAATTATCAGAACCTCTTTGAAGTCTATTTTTATAATCTGAACGATTTGTTACTTGTTCAACAAAATCAGATTTACTTGCTGATATTGCTGAAACAGTTGAATCATTAAGTAATTTCGTTGTCCATTCTGATTGAAATCTTTTCCAACAATTATTTATTTTACCATTTATTGAATCATCTACCCAGTCTTGTATACCAAGTAAATCATTTAATAACAGTTTTTCATCGGTATCACTTATTGAACCACTTACATTTAAAGCCATTTTATAGCCTCCTTATTTTAAAATTTTTATTATATATTTTATTTAACATACTAAATACTCCACTAAATCAGGTAACCACTAAACCATGATTGTGTTGAAAGGTCATGTCCCGCTCCACCAGACGTTCCCCCAGCAGTTATAATAACATAAACCGTATCACCTGCATCCATATCAGCAAGAACAGAATTACTAATACACCAATCACGAGCATCAGTATCTAACGCATCAGGGTCAATTACTGAATAGTAATTTTGATTAGAAGTCATAATTCCCATTTCATAGTAAGTATATGCCCTTTCTATGTTCTCTAAAAAAAGTTGACAGTTTAGTTGATATTTTCCTGTTACAGGTGCAGTAAAAGTATTTGAGGCAAAATTACTACCTACATCAAATCGTTCCGAACCCCAAACAACTGTAACATTTGAATTTTCAGCAAAATTAGTTTGAGCTGATGATGGGTAGACATTAAACGCTACTTGTTGTTGTGTCGGAGCTACACTAACATTTTTTATTTTTGCAGTATATCCTCCAGTTACTAGAGTAGCATTCAACCCATTACCAGATTTATCAAACCAGGTATCTGATGAAATTCCTGACCCATCGTATTCTACAACTGCTCCATGTTGAATTAGTTTCCAATTATCAAAAAAGAATGTAGAATTAGCAGTACTACAAACCAAAGCAAAATACAATGAAGTTCCTTCTGCAGTAAAATCGATTGTTCTAGTTGTAATTCCATCTCCACTAGTTGTCATAGTAGTACCACCGTGATTAGTTCCACCACTTAACGAGTATACTTCATCTGTACAACCACCTTGAGTTACTTTAACAGTATAAGTTAAACGATATGATTTTCCAACTTCAAGTGTATTATTTTCTAAAACTGAATTAGGATAAGTATCCGCAGCTACTATTCCCCAAACACCTTCGTTACCTGCATCTGTAACTGTTTTAATTGAATAACTACCATCACCACCTGACCAAGTAGTTCCATCTGAAGTTACTACGCCTGCATTTCTAGCTGTCCAAATACCTGTTGTGTTAGATTCATTACCAGCTGTAGCCGCAGATGATGCAGTCATAAAGTTTGTATTAGTAGCACCTTGATATTTAAAAGGTACTCCACCACCAGAGTGGAGTTCTCTTACTTCTTCTTCTGTTAAAGCATTATTAAAAAATCTTGTTTTATAAACTTGTCCTTGAAAGTAAGTACCTTGAGGGTCATTACCTGATTGATGTGAACCAATATATCCTGTATTCCAACCATTAGTAGTACCATTAAACCAATGTGTTTTATCTGTAGTTACGTTATAAACAAGGGTATCTTTTACACCATTAACATAAATTTGAGGTTCAGTACCGTCTTGTGTAACAACAACATGAACGGGTTTTCCAATTGGAACATTTATAGAACCAGATGCTCTATATTTATTTGCATTAGCCGCCTCCAAATCAATATACATATGGTTAAGTCCTGTACCAGTATTTTTTAGATATATAATTCTATTTCTTGAATTATTAGTAGTTTGTCCAAAACTAATAATTTCCATACTTGCTTCTTTATTAGCCTCAAATAAACATTCTACAGAACCAAAATCTGTATTATCTATATCATAATTTCCACCAAATAAACTACTAAGAGATAAAGAACTCGTAGGTAAACCAGTAAAATTCCAATAAGGAGCTGGCATTGTATTCGCTGTATGATGTTGTGTACCTTGTTCGTTAACTATATAATTTCCACCAAAACTTGCACTTCCTTCTACGTGTAGAGTTTCTGTTGGACTATTTGTCCCGATGCCAACATTACCGCCAGATTCTATATACATACGATTATTTGTTTCATCACCTTCATTAAACTCAATACCATTACCAACGGCTTGATTAATACCAATCTGCCATCCAACTGTACCTGCATTATTTGCAAAATCTATATGTCCTGCATATGATGTACTATTACTACGTTTTATAAGTATTTGAGGGTCGGTACTTTGAACTTGAAAATCTCCACCTGAAACGTGCAGTAAGTCAGCTGGAGTTGAAAATCCGATGCCAAGACCAGTTGAATTAAATACCATTTTTTCATTAGCACCTGCAACACCATCCAAGAAGAATCCAAACTTAGAATCAGCTTCTTCAGCTCCACCATCTACTTTAAAATCAAGATTTCCTGCACCACCATCTATAATAGAATAACCACCAGACGAATCATCTAATCTAATACGAGGGTCACCCGTACCAATGTTAAGTGTTTCAATTGTAGCGGCTCCACCAATAGAAGCCTTACTAAACGAACCAGTTGAAATAGATGAACCACTTACACTTCCATCACCAAATATAGAAAGAGTTTCACTATTACCATCTTTTCCTCTAATAAATTTACCATTAGCTGGGCCAGGTGTATTCATACCAGCCATATTTAAAATAAGCATATCTCCAGTATAAGCTGTACCATTAGCTTGTATTTCTAAACCATATGCAGTATTACCTGTACCAGCAAAGAAATATGATGAACCATTATAAACCTGTAAACTACCCCTAACATCGAGTAATGCCCCAGGATTATCTGTGCCTATGCCGACTTTACCATCGTGTTCAATACGCATTCTTTCAGGTGGTGAACCCCCACTATCACCAGTTGTTCTGGTTTGAAATGTTATATATCCAGCATTTTCTAATGAACCTGATACTTTACCCATTATTGATGCGACAGTTGGTAATGTACTATCCGAACCTGCTTGAAATGCAAGTTCACCAATTCTAGCATCGTGGCTTAAAGAATCACTTTTTGACCATATTGCTAATTGTAAGTCAGCAGAAGTACTTGTTAACTCTAATGTTCTACTCATACCACTTGGATTTAGAGGTGTACCACCTATACCAACGTTCCCTAGTCTAGTAGTTACTAATGTATCATTATTAATTTGAAGTCCACCAAACGAACCAGTTGTAGTTGCTGAACCACTTATTAAAAAATTAGCAGTAGGGAATTCAAGAGTAGTACCAGCGGCTAGAAATTGCATAAGATTTGCTGATGCTTGATAAGAATAGACATTGAAATTATGAGAGGTATCTTTATTTACTTCCCACTTTTCACTTCCATTATCTTTCCAAGTAATCCAATTATTTTGACCAGAACTTGGAGTATCTAAATGAATATGAGTACCATTTGCTTCTATTGTCAATGGAGCAGTAACAACATTTGTTCCAATACCAATATTTCCGCTAAAATAACCACCACTACCAGTAATATTACCACCAACGTATAAATTACTTCCGAGAGACGCTGTTGCAGTAGAACTACCACTTAAATTAGTAAAATCTTTTATTGTAGTACCACTAAATTCACCTATATTTGTAGCAGTTAAAGTGTCACTCACTAGAACATTTCCATCACTAACCCTTAATACAGTTCCTGAACCACTAATATCTAATGAACCAGTGAATTGATGAGAATCGTTAATTGAATCACCAAAAATAGTTGAACCAGTAGCCTGAGCTATAGATGAACTAATAAATGTGGTATGGATTTCTTCAGCATCAATTCTACCAGTAACTACTAAATCGTTCTGCATAGTGACGTTACCCGCGAAATTTGATGTTCCGTCAACGTCTACATTTCCAGTTATTGATAAATTTCCACTAGCACTTATATTGTTTGAACCAGTTATGTTTGCAAACTTAACATCGTCTGTAGTTCCAACTCTTTGGTTTCCAAAAGAACCACTAACAGTTGCGGCACTTAATGTTCTTATTACACCAGCGTTAGCACCAAGTGAACCACTAATTGAAGCTGCATCTCTTGAACCACTAATTGAAGCTGCATCTCTTGAACCACTAACAGTTGCGGCACTTAGAGTTCTAATTACACCAGCATTAGCTCCGAGTGAACCACTAATCGAAGCTGCATCACGTGAACCACTAATTGAAGCGGCATCTCTTGAACCACTAATCGAAGCTGCATCACGTGAACCACTAATTGTCGTAGCTATTTGTGCAGAACTTGATAGTGCTCCATTGAATGTTCCAGTAAATGTATTACCGATTATACTTGCACTCGAACTTATATTTCCACTAGCAGTTATATGTCCAGTTATATTTAAATCATCAGTAAATGAAATTGAATCACTTGAACCACCTGATGATTGAAATGTATCTGCTATAACAATTCCACTAGCACTAATATTTCCACTAGCAGTTATATGAGTTATTTGAAGGTTTTGTGCACTAAAATCTGTACTTATTTTACTACCACTAATACTTGTTGCGGCACTTATATGGTCATTTGTTACAGAACTATTTGCAATATACTGTGATTGACCAGCTAATAAACCATAAAAAGATAATCCGTTATCAGGTGCTTCTGTAAATGTGATAGTTGAACCACTTATTGAATATGCTGTAGTTGGTTCTTGTACGACACCATCTAATACAATGACTGTATTTGCAGCAGCTGGTGTAACATCAAGTAAACCTACTTGTAAGGTAAAACTTACGTCTGAACCATTAAAATCTCCACTAATATCATCTATTAGTAAAAATTCTCCAGTATTTGTTGGTTCTCTTCCTATATATGCCATTATATTCCTTTATTTACTATAAATATTAAAAAGTTCACTTACTTATCCCAACGCAATTGATAACGCTATTATATCAGCTTCTAAAGTATTTAATTTTGTTGCAACTGAAGCACTCATTGCAGAAACTGAAGTAATACTCATTTCAGAAACGTTTACGTTACCAAATGAACCAGTTGAAGTGGATGAACCACTTATATTTCCACTAGCCGTTACATTTGATTGAAAAGTTGCATCTCCTGCTACATTAATAGTACCATCAATATCAGCATTTCCAGTTAAATATAAATTTCCACTAGCACTAATATTAGAACTTGCAGTAACGTGAGTTGCAACCACTTGTTCTATGTAACCGAATCTCCAATTTTTAGAAGAACTACCTATATCATAAGAACTATCTGCATCTGGAATTATAGAAGATGAAACTTCAGCATCAAAAGATACACTATCAGATGTCGCATCACCAATTGTAATATTTCCGCCAAGTGTTAAATCACCCGTAAGGTTACTATTTCCAACAACTTCTAATCTACCAAATGAACCAGTTCCAATATAAGAACCACTAATATCTCCACTACTAGTTATATGAGAATCTACCAATAAGTTACCACCAACATGCAATGATGCTGATGGTTTTTGTATTCCGTGTATTCCTACATCACCAGAAGCAGATATTTGTAATCCAGGGCTATTTTGATTGGTGTAAAATCGAAAGTTCACATTTTCTTGGTTGTGATTAAACCAAAGTTTATCGCTATCGGAATCTTTCTGCCATGCACGAATAAAATTTATACCACCAGCAACAATATCAAATTTATCACCAGTTGGATATCCTATATAAGTGTCGGGGTTACCGTTGTGATAAATGTAATCGTCAATACGAATATCAGTTGTTGAAATTCCAGAGGATGCAGTTATATTTGCTCCATAAATGTTTCCACTTGCACTTATATGAGTACTTCCAGTTATAGAACCAACTACAGTTAAATATCCATCAATGTCAGCATTTCCAGTTAAATATAAATTTCCACTAGCACTAATATCATTAGAACCAGTAATGTTACCACCAACATACAAGTCACTAGCTAAATTAGAAGTTCCATCTATATCAAGATTTCCAGTTGCTGATAGGTTACCACTTGCACTAATCTCTCCACTTGCTGTTATATGACCTGTAATATTTAAATCATCAGTAAATGAAATTCCTTCAGAATCTCCACCGACAGATTGGAAATTATCTGCATATATAGTACCACTTGCACTTATGTTTCCACTTGCTGTTATATGACCTACAACATCTAATCCACCTGAACCTGAAATTTGAGTCTTTTCCGCACTCATATCCAGATGAATTATATCAAAATTATCACTTCTTCTAAATTTAAAATCGTTGTTTTGGTCTGAAGATTTGATATAACCTATATCTCCACTCATACCTATAGTCATATGGTCGGCATATCCATCATCAGTTAATTTTAGTTGTGGGAAAGTTGTATCTACATAAACTGTTCCACTTGCACTAATCTCTCCACTAGCAGTTATGTTACCAGTAGCGTTAATATCAACTACTGATAAATCTGACTGTAAAGTTGTATCACCTGCTATGTTAACAGTTCCATCAATATCTAAATTACCAGTTCCATAAATATTACCACTTGCACTTATGTCATTTGAACCAGTAATATTACCACCAACATACAAGTCACTAGCTAAATTAGAAGTTCCATCTATATCAAGATTTCCAGTTGCTGACAAATTACCACTAGCACTCACATTGGATGATGCGGTTACCGCACCAACTAAACTAACTATAGTAGATGTTATAGTGGTGTTTGTGCCGTCAACTGTAAGTGTTCCATCGATATCTGTATTGTCGAGATTAGTAGTGCCATCAACATCTATATCACCTTGTAAAGTAGCATTACCTTGAAGATTTGTTGAACCATCAATATCAAGATTTCCAGTTGCTGATAGGTTACCACTTGCACTTATTTCACCACTTGCAGTTATATTACCACTAGCATTAATATCAACTACTGATAAATCTGACTGTAAAGTTGTATCACCCGCTATATTAGCAGTACCATCAATATCTAAATTACCAGTTCCATAAATATTACCACTTGCACTAATATTATTTGAACCTGTAATATTGCCACCAACATATAAATGACTTCCAAGAGACGCTGTAGCTGTGGAGCTACCACTTAAATTAGTAAAATCTTTTATTGTGGTATATGAGTTTGTACCAAGGGTAGTTCCATCAATAGTTCCACTATCAATATCCACGTTAGTCATATTTTGACTATCAAAATCTATTGCACCAGTAGAAGTAAAAGCACCTATATTTGTTGCTGTAAGTGTATCACTAACAACTACGTTTCCATCACTAACTTTTAAAACAGTTCCTGAACCGCTGATATCGATTGAACCAGTAAATTGATGGGAATCATCAACATTATCACCAAAAATGTTAGAACCAGTAGCTTGAGTTATTGAAGAACTTATGAAAGTTGTATGAATTTCTTCAGCGTCTATACGACCAGTAACTAATAAATCATTTTGTAATGTAACATTACCAGCAAAATTACTTGTTCCATCAATATCTAAATTACCAGTTCCATAAATATTACCACTTGCACTTATGTCATTTGAACCTGTAATATTACCACTTACTAATAAATCATTTTGTAGTGTAACGTTTCCTTGAAGATTTGAAGTACCATCAATATCAGCATTTCCAGTTAAATATAAATTTCCACTAGCACTAATATTAGAACTTGCAGTAACGTGAGTTGCGACCACTTGTTCTATATAACCGAATCTCCAATTTTTAGTTGAACTACCAACATCATAAGTACTATCTGCGTCTGGTATAATACTTGAACTTAAATCTGCGGTTATAGCTAATGAATCCGTATCTGCATTTCCAAAAGTCATATTACCACCAATTGTAATATCACCTGTAAGACTACTATTTCCAGCAACTTCTAATCTACCAAATGAACCAGTTGAAGAAGATGAACCAGACAAATCACCACTTACTTCAACTCCCTCTGCTAATGTTTTACCAACATACTGATTTACTGTCATAAAACAATATTCACTATTAGTTGGGTCTACATCAGAATTCATAAACTGAACTATACCAGTTTTATAATCAAACTGATAATCATTTGTTGAAACTATATCACCACTACTCAAAGAACTTGTTTGTGCACTTTGACTTATAGCAGAAGATTTGTATAATACAGCTAAATAACCAGGTGTACTATCTTCTGTGGTAGAATTTGCAAGTGATGAATCAGAATATTTTGGTGATACAAAATTAGTTAGTTGATTATCATTTATTAACTGAGCACCAACTCCACTATCACTTCCAGATGGGTCTAAAAAGAACCAAACTTCATTATTAACATTAGATTTTGTTAGTTTTTGTCTATACCAATATTTTAATATATTATCACCACTATCAGCATAATTGGAATCTAATTGAGAACTACCACTAAATGGTAATCCTGAAGATGGTATTTTCGCGGCTTGAGTATATATCTCAGAAGCACCTAAATCAAGAACTTCTGTGAATGACTCTTGTGCTGTCGTAAAGGTATTATGTGTATACCTTCTTGACGCTAACAGTCTACTCGATTTTGAACCTGAATCTATTTGTCCCATTTCATTCCTTAACTAAATGTTAATGTAATATCATCTATAGGTGTTGGGTTACCTCTATATCTAACTATCACATATAGTTCGTTATCACTACTATCTAAATACATTCCATCACTATTTCTCATTGGAACTGTATAAGTATTACTTGCTACACTACCACCAGTATTTCCATATAAATCTAATGCATCAACAAACGGATTTAAATGATAATCAGTTTGATTTGCTACACTACTTGAAATTGCATTAGATGTTGTCTCAGTTGGGTCAAAAATTCTAGCTCTTGACAACTCACTATTAGCTCCACTACCACTTGCAGAACTCTTAAAAAGTAATGCACATGCAATCTTATCATTTGTTGTTGCTTTCCAATTAACTAAAGTATTATTATTAAGATTAACCGTCATACTTGTTTTTGTTCCACTTGTTTGAAATCTTCTAATATAATATTTGTAAGAACCACTACCATAACTGTCTGGATACCAATATCTGTAACTATCACCTGGATTTACCAAATATCCTGGTTTTACTTGTAAATCATTTTCACCAATTCTAGAACCACTATCAAATGAATCACCATTAAATCCCAATACATCATTATTTAACGTTATTCTAAAACTTTCACCACTAAAAGTTTCACTTGTTCCTGTCAAACTACCACCATCATAACCATCTGCTCGACCATAATATGCCATACTTCCACTTGAAGCTGGTTGACCAAATGTACTACCTGAATGGAAAAAATAAGTATATGTTGCTAGGTTAGAACGAGAATTACTTCTATTTCTACCTCTTACAACAACAGTATATGTTTCATCTGATACAGACGCTCCAAAATCACCACCAGCTTGACGAATGTTTGTTCCTGTTCCAGATAAAGTATATGTAGCATTAAATACTACAACATCACCTCTTGTTGGAACTGCACTTGTAGCTCTAACTGAACCACTTTCTGACGCAAATATTGCAGCCGCTGTTTGTATTGTTCCACCACTTGTAGAAACATCATCTATACCTGAACCCGCTATTGATACGTTAGATAGAGATTCACCACCAATACTATCATCTACAAGAGTAGTGCTGGCTACATACATTGGACTGAATAATCCATGAATTGAAGCACTTAAATGATAAGTAGCACCTGCAGTTAAATAAGGTACTCCACTTAAACTCCTACTTGTAGCACTTACATAACTTTGTGTAGGTTGTAATATTGATATTGAGTTAGTACCAATATTTGAAGAAATTTTATCAATTGGTGCCCAAAAATGTGTTGTAGTTGTCCCATTAACAACTTGATAATTACCAGAACCTGTAGCTATACCAACTGTTAACCCGTGAAAATTATAATATCCACTCGCTGAAACTGAGGTAAAGTCGTTATTTAAACTTGGATTAGAACCAGAAAATCTTCTTGTTAAAGAACCTGTCATTAAAGTTCCGCCCAAATCTGCAAATTTACCATCTTGATAACCCGCTGGTATAACAGCTGGTTGTGATGTATTAATTTTTGCTAAAGTTAATCCATTTGCTGAACCAAAGGAACTTTGTGTTAAATCTAATCTAGATTGTGTTGTAAATGTATAAGATGATGATGGATTTGGTACACTTCCTGTATCACTAAAAGATTGTGTAGCAAGTAATCTAACTTTAAATTCTGTAGCGGCTCCACTTGTAAGACCACCTAAACCAAATAATTCCGAATCTGCAGATGAACTAATGTTTGTTGCACCACCACTATTTGAATCAAAATCTAAATAAAAAGTTGAACCATTATCGTGATATGAAGTAATACCACTAAAAATTTGTCCACCAGTTTCTACCCAATCTTTTGTATATAGATATAACATAGTAGCGTTTGTACTATCATAACTTTGTGGTAAATATCCATCTACTGTATCTGAAGTACCTAAATTGTTAGTATTCGTATCTACAGATGCAAATGTTTTTGTATTTGGTGCGGCATCCGATACATCTAAAGAATGACTTAAAACACCTGACATAAATCTTAAAATTTCTGAAACGTGAGATGTATTATCAAAATTATTAAAATAACTACCTTCTAAATTACTACCCCATAAGTTTGATGTAGGATATCCATTTTGCATATTATTAGCAATTATTGTAGTAGAACTTGTTGGAGAACTTGTTACAGTAATTGAACCAGAAAAATTAGTACTTCCTGTAACTTCGTGTACATTATCAGACTTTAATCTAAATTTAACATCGGAATCATTTTGACCATCTATTCTAAAAAGTATTGTACTATTAGAACCATCATCATCAATATCAGCAGACATTGTAAGATGGGTATTTTTAGTGTTAATATCACCAGCTGGTATCCAATTAGAACCATCAAAAAGTTTCAACAACCCATCAGTTGTATTAAAATACATCATTCCTTCTTCATTAGTTCCCAATCCAGCTGGGTCGAATGACGCTGATGGTAACATTATACCACTTTTTGAACCCATCAATACAGTTAATGAAGCTGAAGGGTGACTTGAAGCAGAACCAGAATCTGAACCTATAACTACTTGGTCACTAAGTAATGTCTGAGATGAACCTGAAAGGAAACTTGAACCAGTTACTTGTAATGAACCATCTGTAAGTGTTAAATCGTTTTGAAGTGTAACATTACCTTGTAAATTAGAAGTTCCATCAATATCAAGGTTACCTGTACCAAATATATTTCCACTACCACTAATGTCACCACTAGCTGTTAAATTACCTGATAAATTTAAGTCATCTGTAAAAGATATTCCATCTACATCACCACCAGTAGATTGAAATGTATCGGCTATAATAGTACCACTTGCACTTATATCACCACTAGCAGTGATACTACCTTGGAAATCAGAACGACCTATAAATGTCTGGGTTGAACCAGACAATATAAACGAACCAGTTAGTTTAGGATTTAGTTGTTTGCTGTCTAATAAAGCCATACTCTACTTCTCTTTGTTTTCTATCTTCCCACCAATTAGTGATAGATTTTGAAATCTTCTTTTTGTGTTCAACCGTTTTTGGTTGTTTCATTTTTTCAATAGTTTCCAATGTAAGTTTTCTATCCATTTGTGCACAAGACTTACATACTGAATTATTACCTACCGCCCTATCAAATGTATCTTTTCTGGTGTAGGTTAACATTTTCCCACAATCAGGACAAGGACGATTTTTTCTATTGGGCCAACTTCTTTTTCTCATACATATAAATATCACACAATGGTAAAAGAAAAGTGGAATTTACGAATTAAATTTTCCAAATCCTACTATCTCATCACTATTTTGTAAATCATATCCAATACTATCATTATTTACTTTCATCAAAAAAGTAGAACCACTTTGTTCAATTGTTAACGCGTTATGTTCTGCAATAACACCATTAACAAAAAACATAAAATCATCTTCAGTTGTAGATGTATATCCACTTGGTGCTGACGCTGATGTTGCGGTAAAACTAGCTGTACTAACACTTACGAAACTACCAGTATGTGCAAAACTTTTTCTTGTATATGTTTGAAAATCATCACTTTGGTCATCCAAATAAGTTTTTACTGCATTTTCTGTAACAACAGCGGTTGAACTTTCATCTGCTAAAGTTGTATCATTTGATATTTCTTCTAAAGAAAAGTAATTAAAATTTATAGATGAACCTGATATTGAACTACTACCACTTAATATATGAGTATCATCAATACTATCACCAAATAATGTACTACCACTATCAAAAAATGTAGCTGATTGTGTTAACTCCGATACTATTTTTTGAGCTGTTATAATACCACCAATTGTAGCATGACCATTATGTATAAAAGTATCTGAAGTTATTAAATTTCCAGTTTGAGTAAAAGAACCTGTTATTCTATTTTCTTGAATTATTAAACTATCGTTATCTATAATTATTTTACTACTTAATGTTATATCATCAAATTCTACATTAGAAGTTGTTGCTAAAGCTTGAGGTATTGAAAATGTTATTGTTCTGGGTTCTGTACCTATTAATTCAACATCAGCTAAATTTGTAGTAAATCCAGTTCCATTTTTAAAAACTAGTGCTTCTCTTAAAATATAAGTTGCCATATTATTACTCTAAGAATTAAATTTACCTATGGCCAATATCTCATCATCCGATTCTAAATCATAACCAATACTGTCATTATCAACTATTAACCTAAATGTAGAAGACTCTTGTTGTATTTGAATTGCGTCATGTTCCATATATTGTCCATTAATAAAAAATATAAAATCATTTTCTGAAGTAGATGTCATACCAGTTGGAGCTGATGCAGATGTAGCAGAAAAACTAGCTGTTCCTGGTATAGTTATAGAACTAGATAACTTAACAAATTGTTTTCTTAAATATGCTTGTTGGTCATCAGTCTGATTATCAATATAAGTTTTTACTGCATTCTCAGTAACTAATGCTTCAGCGTTACTGTCTGCTAATGTAGTATCATTTGATATTTCTGTCACAGAATAATTATTCATAGATAAAGAACCAGTAATTAATAAACTACCTGTAAATTCGTGAGTATCACTTGTATCATTACCAAATTGTGTTGAACCACTTGAATATATTATCGATGCAGATACTACTTCTGTATGAAATTCTTGAGCTGTTAATATACCTGTAATTGTTGCGGCTCCATTGACTGTTAGTGCACCAGTGGTTGTAACTGAACCTGTTACATTTAAATCTCCAGTCATAGTAGTTCCAGTCATAGAAAAATCACCAATAGATATTGAACTAGCTGAAACTTGATTAAATATTACATCTGATGTTGTTTCTACAACTTGACCTATTGAAATTTGTTGTTCTAAACGTGAACCACCATCATATTCAGCACCATCATTACTTAATGTTACTCCTGTTCCAGCTGTAAATGTTAATGGATTTGTAAGAGTAATACCTAATGTATCTGTTTCAACTGCAGAACCAAGAGAAGTAACTTCACTTGTTAAATTTTCTATAAACTGTCCAGCTCTACCAACATTATTTTCAACTGTATTATCTGTTTCGCTACCAAAAATAACTCTTTTTGGTGTTATAAATTTTTGTGTAGTTGAACGGTGGTCAAAGTTTCCTTCAGGTAATAAATAACCTCTCATAGTTACTGTAAAATTAGTTCTAACTAATCTCTCAGCATCAGATACTTCTGTAGCATCAGTAAAGCTATCAATATGACTTCTAAATCTTAATTTATTTGGGTCACCCCAATACGCACCATCTGAATATACAACCCTTTCAACAATCTTATTCATTTGTTCAATATAAGTTGTCCAAATTATAAAATCATAAGTTAAAGTTACATAGTCTGGAAAAGATACATTATAATATTCTTTTTGTGGAAGTAAACCTATTTGAGTTGAAAAATTATCATATCGATTTACGTCTGAGAATTTTTTTTCGAATGTGTAAAAAAGATTAGGATTATTAGCATCCAACTTATCTTGAGGTAAAGATTCATCTTTTTCAATAGATGTTCTACGATAAGCTATAACTGGTGTGATTGTTTGTCTTTTTTTATCTTTCATAAAACCATCACGTTGTATAGCTTTCCAACGTTCAGGTGAAGCATACATAATAGGAACTTTTACATTTTCACTATTATCTTCTACAGATGGTTTAATTACATTTTCAAAATAAAAAAGTATAGCACTATCCATATCCATTAAAGTTACGGATGGATTTTTTATATCATCATCTGTTCTTGAATACAAATATCCTCTATTAAGAACTCGTTGTTTTCTTGGTAAAGGTTTTTGTCTTTCAGTTATAGCCATTAAATACTCCTAACTCTTTCAATATTCAAATTAGATATTCTTACTAAGAATGTATCACATACAACTGAATGATTGTAGTCAGTTTGTCCACCAATTAATTGATTTTCATTTACTGATGATACTTCCCAGTATCCATTATTCCAATCAATTATATCACCAATTTCTACAACATAACTTATATCCACTAATGATTGTCTTACAAATGAAAACACTGCAGTTTGTGCTAAATCAGGGCCAAATTCATCTGTCGTTGTGGTTTGGTCTTCTGCTGATATAAGTGCAGTTACTTGAACTCCAGGTTTATACACTTTACCATCGGCGGTTTCACCGTACATATTTACTTCCGTGTCATATGCTGATATTTTATAAATTACTACTAATTGATTTATAACTCCATCTTTTCCACTATTTAAATCACCTACTAGTTCTTTATTAAATTTATCAAAAGTGTCTATGTCTTTTTGAGGATAGTAACGTCCTGCCATTTTATTATCCTATGTATATTGGGTAGGGAACTTTTTGTAATTTCTCTTGTAAGAATTCTGCTTCATCCTTATCAGCTTCAAGTAAGGCTTTTCTACTTGTTTGTTCTAGCATTTCTCTAAGTTGAGTTATTAACAACTCTTTTTCAGCTGAAGCTTCAGCTCTCAAAGTATCTCCATCCAAAGTTGTTTCTGCATTAGGTACTGGGATTGTTCCATATTTACTTCTAACAATTCCAAGTAATTCTTTGGTTAACGCTAATCCATATTTTCTAATCCATTGTCTACCAACATCATTAATAAACTGATATTCCATATTATCATATGGTACATTTGAAAAATCTGATACCACATCGGAAGAACCACTATATTCTGTTATTAACGGATTATCTCTTTCGGATGCTTTAACATAATCAAAATATAATGTACTACTTGATTCTGGGTCAGGAAATAATCTAATTTTATTGTTTTGTAAAGTAAAAGAATATGCTGATTTTCTTATAGAATCATTTAATTCTATAGCCTGTACTCTTAATAAATCTTCAAATAAAGGCATAAGAGTAAAGGATACTGCTGGTGAATAATTACCAAATCCAAATCCCTCTACCATATTTATAGTACCATACCCAGTTGTTGCATAAGGGTCAAAAAATCTTTGCATTGCTGGTGTACCTTCATAATAAACTCTTTTAATTTCAATAGCTTCACTTGCACTAACATCAGTAAATAGTTCATTTATATCATATTCTTGTGAACCACTTGTTATTGATATTGAACCTTTATTATAAGATACATCACCACCAACACCAACTTCTGTACCATATTGTTTAGATAAAAATACACTTCTACCCATTGTAGGTGTAATTCGTTTATGTGTAACATTTGAACCAGTCGCTTGTCCAGTTAAGTGTAATAAATTATCTTTAATGTTAAACTGATTAACTTGTGCTGAATATTCAGAAACTGCTTCTTCAAAACAAGCATAAAATGAACCTGAATTCATTTCTACTGCCATTATTGGATAACCTAATCTACGAGCTGCCCAATCAGCGAACTTATCAGCTGAGGAAGTGAATGCATTGTCTGCATCATATAATCCCCACGGGGTATTTCCTGATGAAAATGAACTACTTCCTTGCCAAATTACTTCTTGTGCCATAAAAAATTCTCCTAAATTACATATAGCTTCTCATCAATAAATATAAAGAAGTACAATAAACAAAAAAAGGGAGACAGTAGCCTCCCTTTTTTTTGTAATTGTACCCTAGTACGATTCAATCATTACTGATTATTAAACATAGTTAACGTCAGCAACAATAACTTTACCGTAAAATTCAGGACGCACGATTTCTTTAGCGTATCGTGTCATCACACCTTTACGTGGTGTAAAGTTAGTTGGGTCGTAAACAAGAGGTGTCATAATCAATGGTACATAAGGAGCATACACAGCACCAGTTTCTAGGAAGTTACTTCCTCTGAAACCAACAAGAATTACATTCTCGAACTGGTATGGATTTTTATATACGGTGAAACGGTTATTTAACATACCCGCTTTTTGTACACCCATTGCATAGGATTTGTTGTTAGCATCACCATCAGATGATGTTGCATATCCAGGAATAGATTCAAGGATTGTAGCAACTTCAGGACTAACTACTAAGAAGTTTGCACCTCCACGTAGTGTTTTCTGATGAATAGCGTTGGAAACAGACTGTATCTTGTTACCAAGAGTCTGGAACCAATCACCTTTTGTGTATGCATTTGAGCTAGCAGAAGATTCTGCAAACAACGAAGTTGATGAATTATATTCATATCCAACTCTTGCACTCCAACGTTCTGTTTTAGCATTTGCATTTAAACGAAGCATGTCAAGGATTTCTAAGTCGATTTCCATTGATACATACTCACTAAGTAGTGAAGTAAGTTCTGCTTCTGCGTCAACACTATGATAAGCGTTAAGGTCTTGAGCAAGCTCAGGAGTCCATACGGCTTTCAATTTACGTGTTTTAGCAACAATAGCGATTGAACGCATTGCGATATCGATTTCAGGAATATCAACATCTGTTTCAGGTGGACCTGAACCAGCATCAGCTTCAAAGTCACCACGTGTGGTGTCAGTTGGAGCCTTATGATATTGTACTGATATTGTAGCACCACCAGTTGCTGCAGCTTCTTTAATCACGAAGCGAACAGATGCAGCAGCTGAATCAGAAGGAGCTACTTGAACACCAGAACTATTAACTACGTGTGTGTAAGCTGGATAGTAAGCGGTAAACGCAGTTGAACCAGTTGGTTCAAATGCTCTAACACCTTCAAGGTCAGGATTAGTCATATTTGAAATAGGATAATCGAATGTTTTCAACCCTGTACCTACTGTTGTAGATACTGCTGAAGCTGACAAATCAGGTTCGAAATCAACAGATGACCAGCTAGTTGAAGCTGTCATATCAGTTTGAGCGTCTGCAACACCTGAGGAATCGTTTATAGAATATCCAAATGCACCAGCACCATAGAGACCACCAGTTGGGTCACTAGAACCTGATGTTACACCGAATACTTGTTCACCAACACCAAAAGCGGCTTGAGCTGTCCCATATTTAAAATCGAGATAGAAGATAAGACCAGATGGTAAGTTCATAGGTTGAACACTAACAAATTCTTGTGAAGCAAGTTCACCAAAAATTTTACGAACCAAAGGAAGTGCCACACCAGACCACTCTTCAGAATTTGATGCTGTACCAGTTTTACTAGCTTCATCAATTAACTGACGGGCTTGGTTCTCTAAAAGAGTTGACATTCCAAGTGTTTTTTGTTCATCCTCTAAACCTTCCAATAATCCAGTTGGCTCCCACTTTTTTACTAATCCGCGGGATTCTTCGATACGGTCGCGATACGGATTAAATCCGTCCATCAACTTCTCGATTGTTCCAAGATTTTTATTTGACATTATATTTCTCCAATATAATAATTAGGTTTAAAATTAATTTAAAATTAAATAATACCGGCTAACTTCTTAAAACGGTCTCTCAATTCTGAACCTTCAGCAATTACTTCTTGTTCTTGCTTTTCAGATTTAGTTGAGGCTACTGCTTTAGAAGCTGAACCTTTTGATTCTTTAATTTCTTTTTTAGTTTTTTTAGTTCCAAAAGACTCAGCTAAAGTGGAATAAACCAATTTAACTTCACGAAGGTTATGTGCTCTATCAAAGTTTTCCACAACTTTCATTTTCTGGTCATTTGTTAAACCAAATGAACGGAAAAGTTTGTTTGTGAATAGTAACTTTGCGTTAAGCAAATTAACTTCATTCAATTTAGAACGTAGATATTTAACGACATTACGATGCTCGTCAAGTTCAGATTGAAGTTTAGAGACTTCATTTTTCTCTTCATCTTCGTCTTCTTCTTCAGATAGAGCGGCGATGACTTCTTCAAGGTCAATATCTTCATCTTCATTAACGTCTTCAGTTTCTTCAGATTCAGTAACAACTTCATCAGTTTCTTCAACTGATTCGTGATGTTTTGCTTTATCTTTAGAACCTAGACCAGAAGATTTATCAACTGAACCTTTTTTGTTATCAGAAGAACCGATACCAGAAGATTGGTCAACTTCTTCGTCAACATCTTCTTTATCTTCATCATCTTCTTCAGCTTCATCGACAGTTTCTTCAGCTTTTTCAGCTTCTTCAACTGCGTCTTCAGCTTCATCATCACCTTCTTCTTCTTCTAATTCACGAAGAACAGCTTCAAGGTCAAGGTCATCAGCTTCATCCATCTCTTCATCATCTTCTTCAGCTTCTTCCATTTCCTCTTCGTCTTCTCCTTCTTCTTCAGAAACAACTGGTGCATATTTAACACCATCAATTTCTATGATATCAGATTCATCAACACCTTCTTCTTCCATTTCTTCTTCTTCACCTTCTTCGTCTTCTTCCATTTCAGGTTGTTCTTCAGAATGGTCATCGGATGGGTCTTCATCATTATCATGCATACCATATCCTTCTTCAGGAGCTTCTTCTTCGTCATCTTCCATATCATGTTCAGCTTCTTCAACATCTATTTCAGATTGAATCTTCTTAGACAACATGGATTGTAAACGAGGAGTAAAAGCTTCTTCTAAGGCTATTTTAGCGTTTTCAAGAGCTGTTTCACGAACTGCTTTTGCATCTGCAATGGCATCTTTTAATAAATCATCCATTACGTTTTCTCCTATGATTAAATTAATAATCATTAGTTTGGATTTAATATAGTTATTGGGAACTATAATGTGATTAACATTTTGATTACACTACAAGATGGCTAAAAAATGCCGTAGTGTATTTTTGTATATATAAATATACACAAATTGAAAAATATAACTAATTATTTAAATTTTTTTTATATCGTAATCTAGCTTTAGCTTTTTTCTCTTTTCTAATTTCTGATGGTTTTTTGTAGAACTCACGTTCTCTTAATTCCAACATTAACTTAGATTCTTTAACTTTTTTCTTTAAGATACTTAAAGCTTTTTCTATTGATTGACCTTTACGAACTTTTACGTAAATCAAATGGCCTCCTAATCAGATTCGTTATCACCTTGCCAATTTTTGTCTACATGGTTGAAGAATTCTTTTTTCTTATCATCATCCAATTCGTCAGGAGAACTAACACCGAATTTTTTTAATGCGGCATTAAAGAATTTCTGATATTCCTCTTTGTCTCCTTCAACCTCTGTTACTTGTTCACCTATCTCATAATATCTACCAAGAATGTTACCCATATCTTCATATAAAGCACCCATTCTTTCTTGTAATGATTTAGCTTCTTTAGCAATTTTACCAAATTGTCCTGAAAGGCCTGTAAGTTCTTTCATATTACGATTTACAGTAATCTTATCGAACCAATCTTCGGTCTCACTTAATGTATGTGATTTAGCTTGAGTTGCAATCCAACTCAATTTTTCAGCTACTTTTGTTATATTAGATTCACCAAATATAGATTCACCTAATTTATTATAGCTTGAAATTTCAGAAGTTAAGCCTTTAACATCAACTTTTTCTTCTTCTATATCACCATACTTTTCTTTAACAATTTTAGATAAACTAATATTGTCGTGAAATGGACTATGTGATACGACTCCACCCATCATAGTACCGCTAAAGTTTTCTTTAAGCAAGTTTTTCATTTTAATTGTTTTAGACATAATCTTTATTCTCCTAACTATAAATATAAGTTATCTCAATTTTCCTCTTTTTGAATATCTTCTAAATCCATCTCGTACTTTATTCCAAAGAACTCTTAAAAAATCTCTCTCACCTGTATGAGTATCTCTTATATTACCACTCATAATAGCTCTTTGTATATCCATAGCATCATATCTTTTTCCTTTAACACCGTCCATCATTGTTTTAATAGATTGTTGTGATGCTTTTCCTAAAATCTTTGACATTTTCTGTATGTCTTTTTCTACCATTTGTTTTGCTTCTGGTGAACTAAAAGGTAATTGTGATGGTGAACTAAATG
>VTLG01008880.1_pt1 | contig 22823 bp, 21 predicted proteins | sample 4694571 | NCBI WGS metagenome assembly VTLG01 (sample SAMN12604809, study PRJNA352737) | marine metagenome | biome: ENVO:00000447; feature: ENVO:00000209|ENVO:00000569|ENVO:01000036; material: ENVO:00002151; isolation source: viral sequences binned using virsorter ...
GTTACGCAGTAATCAGATTCCTACCCGCACCCGATGGAGAAGACCTTCCATGGGCACAAGTTTGGAGTCATGCCTTCCAAGGTCCTGGTGGATGGTATATTGAGAACTCTCTCACAACTTTAGGCAAAAAAGATCCTGTTTCAGACCTAAACAGAACCTTATGGAATAGCGGTAGTGATGCCGACAAAGAGATTGCTCGTAAGCAAAAACGTAAGTTATCTTACTACAGTAATATCTACGTCTTACAAGACCCTGCTAATCCAGAGAATGAAGGAAGAGTATTCCTTTACAAGTATGGTAAGAAGATCTTTGATAAACTAACAGAAGCAATGCAACCTGCATTTGCTGATGAAACTCCAATCAACCCATTTGATTTCTGGAAGGGTGCTGACTTTAAAGTCAAGATCCGTAAGGTTGAAGGTTATTGGAACTATGATAAGTCTGAGTTTGCTGAACCAAGCACACTTAAAGGATTTGATGATTCAGAGTTAGAAACACTATGGTCACAACAGTATAGTCTTGTTGACTTCACTGCTCCTGATAAGTTTAAAACTTTTGAAGAGTTACAGACTAGATTAACTCAGGTGCTAAACGCAGCACCAACACCTCCTCGTCAAACAGAGATAGAGGATTTAGAAGACCTAAGTGAAGGTCGATACAAAACTGTAGCAGCAGAATCTGCTCCTACATTTAAGTCAGCACCGACTCCTGCTCCCGCAGAAGAAGATGATGCCTTATCTTATTTCGCCAAACTTGCTAACGAATAATTATGAAGATTTTCATTGACTCCGCTGACGTATGGGCAATACGAGAAGCATACGAGACAGGTCTTATTGATGGTGTAACAACCAACCCTACCCTTATTATGAAGAGTGGTAAACACCCAGAAAAGGTGTACCAAAAACTCAAAGACATGGGAATCAATGATATCTCTATGGAAGTCGTGGGCAATGCTGAAACTATGATCAATGAAGGTCGTAGATTGAAAGCAAAGTTCGGTGAATGTGCTACAATCAAGGTTCCGTGTACACCAGACGGACTCCTTGCTTGTCACACTTTATCTAAAGAATTAATTAGAGTAAACGTAACCTTAATATTCAGTACAGCACAAGCAATCCTAGCTGCGAAAGCAGGGGCAACTTATGTCTCACCTTTCGTTGGTAGATTAGAAGATAACTCTCACTCAGGTGTAGAAGTTGTTCGTTCTATAGTTGATATCTACAAGAAGCACAACATCTATACTGAAGTGTTAGCAGCATCTATTCGTGACGTTGCTAAGGTTACACTCGCATTCTGGAATGGTGCTCATATTTGTACCATACCACCAAAGGTATTCGAGAAGATGTACAACCATGTCTTGACAGACGCAGGATTAAAAATCTTCGATGAAGACCACAAAACCACCTTCTCTAGTGCTAGTGCTAGCGAAAGAGTTGGTGGCGATTTAGACCGATTAGACGGTATGGAATATAATTTTGTAGACGATGGATTTACTTACACCATCGACACACCTGAGACACAGGGACTTGTCGATTTCGGTGACATGGACGGTACAGGATTTATTCCTTAATCTATTTTAATTTCAGATCTACTCTGACCTAAAACTAAAGACCCACCCGCATGTAGGGACGAAGTATATAACTGTACGAACTCCTCAATGTAGGTGGGTTTTATTAATTGTATTCTTTCCTTCTCATTATTCAATCTCTCTTCATACTGATAGTATGTCACAGGTGATGTTGGGTTTACAGTTACACCCGCAGACGCAGTTCCATCAAAGTATGTAACTTGGAAATTACTTGGCACTCTCTTTCCTGCTTCAACAATCTTACGATTTAAAGCATCAACGACCTCAGTTGTCTCATACATCATAACAGCATCAGGGTTCTCATATTTACTGTACACATATTCTCTCAATGCTGTTGCTGTACGTGGCCATCCTTCGTGGTAGTTAGTTATATCATTCACGATCATGATAGTCCAACCATAATCTACTCTATTATAATACTGAAATGAAATAGACTCTGGTGTGTCACCTGGTCTAATAAAGAACTCATCAAACAACACAACGTTAGACAAATAGTCATCCTTTATGTCATTTCTCCTCCATAAATTTTTGGCACTATAAACTCTAGGATCTAAAATTTGATCCGTATAGTTATACAATACATTTGGTGCTCTGTCGAATAGACTCATTAGAATTTACCTGTTTCTAGATCGGATTGTGTGAGTGCTGTTGTCTCTAGGAATGACATGTTAACTGTTTGAATTGGTATGTTACCATCCTTTGTAGTTATAAAGTTGTTACTAGGAGAAGCATTAACTGATAAACCTGTTAGGGCACATAGTTTACTTCTTGGCATCATTGGGTGGGCTATACCTCCTTGAGATGTGTTACCCTCGCTATCAGTATCGTTGTACCATGGTTCTAACATGAATAGATCTGGGAAACCTAAAACTCCACCTGTACCTTTAGATGTGGTAGTTGGATGCATTCCTGTTTTGAATCCATTAATAATATCATCAAGTTCCTTTGCTTCAAGGGCACTACGAGCAAAAAATTCAAATGATAGATTAAACTTCCTTTCTGACATGCTACTAAACATAGTAATAGCATTTTCATTAGGTGCTAATCCTGCTAAACCTAAAAGGTTTTTTGGATTTAAGCTATCAGTTGAACCTAGAGGGTTAGTTGCTCCTTTAAACGCAGCACCTAGAGTGCTAGACAAGTCAAGTCCTGTACCTGAGCCAGCTCCTTTTAAGAACTCTCCCCCTGCTGCTCCAATAAGTTGTCCTCCTGCATCTACAACTGCTGACGCTACACCAGTTGCTAACATTTGACCTACAGCAGCACCTGAGTCCAGTATCCTGGCCATAGTACCAAGTCTAAACTTATTATCCCAGTTAGCACCATAGTCATACGCAAACTCATTAGGCATGGGTAGGAAGTAAATAGTCTTCTTAGCATCCTTAGATTCGTGTGCTCTGTTCTTTATTGCTGCTAGTTGTTCAGCATTCTTTACTGTGGTTCCATTTAGTTCTAAAGGAAAGTCTATATTGCTAAAGTCTCCTGCCTTTACTTCTTTTACAACTTCTTGTTGTTGCTTAATTTTCTGACCTTTTGTATTTCTGTTACCTGATACCTTGTTCTGACTCTTTGCTACTGCTACTATCTCTTTCTGAAATGCTTCTCGGTCTCCTGATCCTGAGTTAAAGTTTCCAAAAGTAAATTTTGCTGTACCAGCTACAGCATTTCTAAGTTTGGTTACACCATTATTACCAAGAGCAGACGCAACACCCTGCATACCATTTTTACGTGCTTGAGAAAGACCCTCGTTATATTCAAAACGAGTGATCTTCATATACGATGCATATGGTATACCTTGAATTTTATCGGGGTACTGATATGTACCTCCGTTCAATACTCTATTTCCAGTACTGGTATCGGCCATTATCTATTGAAATGAAATTGTTCTAGTGGTAATTGACTCATTGCTTCCATATCTTCCTCTGGTATCTCGAAGAATAGGTTGTCGGCATTCTTAGGTATGTAGTAACGAAGCGTTGCCATAGGAGCTTCGTCTCTATTTAGTGATCCAAGACGAGCTTTTGGTCTAAGGAAGTGGATGTTCATGCCTAACATCCTATCACTCTTAATTTCCATGAGTTTTATTAATGGGTACGCATCCCATTTCTTTATTATATCCTTGTATTTCGGGTCATACTCAAAGAAATACCACTTACCTACCTCTGGGTTTCCAGTAGCATTGTCATTAAGTGCTTCAAATATTTTTTCTCTTAGTTGAGCTTTGCTTACCTTGCTTCCCTTTAGATCTTGGAGCAGGGTAGTTAATGCGGAGCTCTCGCTCTGTGATGAGTCGGAAGTTGAGTCCTCTGTCATCGCAGTATTCCTGAGCTGCCCTCCACTTTGCATCGTTTTTAGCATAGGTCATAACCTCCGTTAGATACTTTTGGGTTTGACGTTTCTGGGGTTTGGGTACTTGTGTTTGTTTGAGAGGTTTGACCTCTACGATATATTGCTTGACTCCAGTTGATTCTTTTATCTTGACCCAGAAATCAGGGAAGTAACGATGGATTCTGTTATCAGTAGGACATTTGTATGGAATTACTATCTCCTCTGACGACCAACTAAGCACCGACCTGTCACTATCACACCAGTTCATGAACTTAAGTTCCCACCCAGACCTGTAAAATATCTCGGTTGGATCACCCTTATACTTCTTATAGTTCTTAGGTTTAAACTTTCCTTGTTTTAGAGACATAAATAAAAATACCACCCCATATGGGTATTTATGACTCTCAAGACAGTTACAACATTTTTAGCAGATCTTCAAAAGGCAGGAGGACCTAGTTCTACCAACCAGTATGATCTGGAGTTTGCTTGTGGAGACAAGCTAAAGACGTTTCTAAAGAATCAGTATGACATAGACGAAACAAGATATAATGGATTAGTGGTCGATATGATCAACGAGACGCAGATACCAGGTGTCTCACTCACAAGTCAAGACATAAAGCAAGTACATAAGGGTATCAATATGAAACCCGCAGTAGCAAAGGTATATAATGAGATGGATTTCTCAGTTATACTTGATATTACGTCTGACGCATTTAAGTTTTTTACAGCATGGCAGCTATTCATACAAGGAGGAGATACTCATTTTGAGGATCCTCAAAAACCATCAGGTAAAAAATATACTAGGGCATACGCACAGAACTATTATAGCGATTATGTGTGTGGTACTAAGATTAAGAAGTATGAGAAGTTTGTAGCAGGAGGAAGTAATACCTTCAACGACAACAACTACCACGTTTATACTGTAGAATTAAAGAACTCATACCCATACATGATGTCATCCATACCATTCAGCTCAGCTGGATCTGGAGTTGTTAAACTCAGCATTGGTATGTACTATGAATATTCTGATTACACACCGTTTGCTGTTCCTAAAGCAACCTACACATCTGCACCTGTAGATGGTTGATATATAATATACATTGGACTAATTTATTATGCCATTACCTGAACTTGTTACTCCAACCTATGAGTTGGTTGTACCTTCGACTAAAAAGAAATTAAAATATCGTCCCTTCCTTGTTAAAGAACAGAAAGTTCTGATCCTAGCATTAGAAGAGAACGACAGTGCTCAGATACTAGAAGCAATAAAGACTATATTTAAGAGCTGTATTAGTAGTAGATTTAAGATGGAGGATCTCTCTATCTTTGATGTTGAGTACATCTTCCTACAACTACGTGGTAGATCTATACAAGAGACTATTGAAGTAGAAGTACCATGCGATGATGACCCTGAGACTAAAGTTCCCGTGTCATTTCCCGTTGATGCTGTTAAAGTTGATTTTCCAAAGGGTCACACCTCAGAGATTAAACTGACTGAAGACATCCTTGTAGTTATGAAGTATCCTAATTTGGATTACTTCACTAAAGTGAACTTTACAGAGGAAGAAGTGGATCCATACGAACTTGTATCCACATGTATTGACCGCGTATACGATAAAGGAGAAGATTGTGGATCATTCACGGCTAAAGAAGCTCAAGGATGGTTGGAGAAACTTACTAATGATCAGTTTGAAAGTATCCAAAACTTCTTTGACACTATGCCTACTCTTAGGCATGAGCTTACAGTTACTAATCCTAACACAGGCATTAAAACGACTGCAGTTATCGAGGGATTAGTAAATTTTTTCGGATAGCCCTGTTCCAAGAAGGGTTAGCAAGGTTCTATCAGACGAACTTTGCCTTGGTGCAACACCATAAATATACCTTGAGTGACATAGAAAATATGATCCCTTGGGAGCGTGACATTTATGTCAATATGCTTGCCAAGTGGTTAAATGATGAGAGAAATCGTATAGAAGAAGAACGTCGTAAACGTCGATGAAAGCTCGTCTAACAAACATCTTTGGGATAAAACTCTTGCCTGTATCAGGTGAGATGACTTCGACAGCCAAGGATATGCTCGATAAAGAGATAGAGTATATCGACTATCTGAGAAATAGGAAGAAGTTTTTCTTCATGACTCAGGTACAACAGACTAGAGTACATGTAGTAGCAAAAAGAAAAAAGAAAAAGGAAGATCCAAATAGAAGAAGAAGGGGTGGATTCCTGTTTCCTCCTTTTAAGAGAAGAAAGAAGAAGGTCAGAGTTAAGAAGACTCTCAAAGAGAAGGTCAAGCAGCAGGCTAGAATAAAAGGTAAGAAAGTTAACAAAAACGTTAGGAAAGGTTTAGAGAATGCTTTCAGGAAACCCTCTGCTCAAACTTCGGCTAATAATATAAAGCGAGGACCAGTTAGATCACCAGTAAAGAAACCAAGGATACCCGCCTTTGCGGGAAAGGGGAGAACTGCCACGTCAACATTGACGAAACCCAAACAAGTCACTAAAACCTTACAGAAAGTCATACCTCCACAGGCAAGGAAGAAGGTTGTTGAGAAGGTGATGTCGGTAGCAAGTAGGAAAACACTACAGAAAGCAAGTGCCAAGACAGCAACTAAAGTTCTTGGTAAGACAATGATCAAGACAGGGGTAAAGAAAGTACCTATCTTAGGTGCGATAGCTGGACTAGGGTTTGGTGTTCAAAGACTTCTAAGTGGTGATCCAGCTGGTGCTCTTATGGAAGTAGCATCTGGTGTTGCATCAACAATACCAGGTGCGGGTACTGCTATATCAATAGGAATAGACTCAGCACTGATAGCAAAAGATCTCGCACCAAAACAGGCAAAAGCATGTTTGAAGGACGGTGGTGAAGTTAGCTCACCTACACAAGCATTGATCGCTGAGGGTGGAGAACCTGAACTTGTTGTACCACATTCTAAGTTAGGACCTGTATTCCAGAGCTTACTTAAACAAGTTGGTACTATACTAACAGATGTTACTACGGGATTCCTGTCTACATTACCCGTACCAACAGCAGCGTCACAGTCAATATTAGCTGAATCAGCAAAACTAGCATCAGTGTTTGGTGGCAAGGCAACACCTATGTCAGTATTCAAGGGCAGTAAGATAAAGAAAGCAGCAGGAGGATTCCTGAAGAAGATGGCTGGCGGTGCCATGAACCTAGCCAAAGGAGCATTCAAGATGACACCTATGGGCATGGCAGCTGGTGCTGTGGGTTCAATGTTTAAAGGTAACTCAGCTAAGGCAGAAACATTTAGAAAGAGAGAAGTAATCAATAAGATATCAACTGTCAATGGTGTAACCACTTCATCATCATGGGATTCAGATAATGCTACGTCATATGGTAACTTCCCAGTCACTGATACATATGGTTCGACTGAAGGGAGAGATAAACCTCATGGTGGTGTAGATTTAGGTACACCCGTAGGCACACCCGTAGGATTTAAAGAGCCAGGTGAAATATTGGCAGCTGGTAGGTTTGGTGGATATGGAAATATGATGGATGTCTGGTTACCGTCTACTAAAGTTCAGATGCGTATAGCACATCTAAGTAAAATCGTTAAGAAAACTGGTGAGTTTGTAGCAGGGGAGAAACTTGCTGAGACTGGTGGAGCAGTCGGTGATCCTGGTGCGGGTAGTTCCACAGGTCCCCATCTACACTTTGAAGCAGACAATAAGAAAAACTCCACTAGATATGGTGGGGCAGGAAATCCTATGCCTTATGCTCCACTGTTATCATTCACTGCTGTTGAACCTCCAAGTGGTGAGGGTGGTAAGGGAGGTCCTAGTTATGGATTCCCAATCCTTAATACAGTTAAATGGCCAACCAGTAATGGTGCTATGGGAGGTCCTGGTTTGTTTGGTGCTATCGGTAGTGCTATCAGTGGTGTTGCTGAAAGAATAATAGAACCAAGACTTGTACCATACCCAGTTCCCACACCTGTTCCTGTTCCAGTAGAGAAAGTAATCACTATGGTTAAACCAGAAGTCAAATCACATGGGATAGATTCATTCTCAGGTAGGTACGTTGCGTTATGAAGAATCCTAAGTTTCCAAGTATAGACACGGTACATGAGACCCTAAACGACTTAACCAAGTTGTTTGAGGATCGTAATGCGATACTTAACTCTATGTTTAAAGAGGATAAGTATAAAGATTTCTTATTGGCAGAAAATATACAGAGTCTTGTTGAGGCAGACAAACGTGATGACGCAGCTGGTGGTAAGATAAAGAAAGACTTGGCAAATGGATATGAGGTCTTGAAAGCAAAGACAAACATGCAGAAGTTTGCTAGCTTTATCTCACCTGGCATGCTGCCAACACTTGACTTGAGTGAACAGGGAGATTATGACGAGGATGATATAGAAGAAGAGATTGATGATAGAGAGGAACCAAGAGAGAAGCAAACACCCGCACCAGAAAAGGGAGAGAAAGGTGACAAGGGTGATACTGGAGAGACAAATCTAAATGTTGAAGCACCCAAGGGCAACTTTAATAATAGACTAACAAACCAACCATCAACCCAGAACTCTGGACTTAAACTAGCAGAGGGTGGTTCTGTATCTCCATCACCTATGATGAATGCCCTGAACCCTAGTGCCCAGAGACCTGAAACTAAATCAGGTGTTAAGTCACTAGAGAGCTTAGGACTGGTAGGTAAGAAGAACGTTGCCAGTGAGCTGACTGAGGATTTAGGACTAGAAGAATATAAGAAAGCACTAGCAGATGCTATGGCACTACCACTCAAGGCAGTGGCAGCTGGATTAGCTGGATTGATGGACAAGGTTGAGGTGCCAGGTGGTGAGGGAGCAGCACTTGAATCACAAACAAGTAGTGTAGCGAAAGCATTTGATGTCAAAGCACCAAAGAAAAAGAAAGATAAACAAGGTGGTGGTTTTGGTATAGGTTCCATGTTAAAAATGCTTCTACCTTTTGGTATGGGAGCATCGAGACCCAAAGGCAAATCTAAATTCTCAAAACAGAACTACGATCAAGGACGATTGTCTTTAAAAGATTTTGAGGCAATGGGTAAAGGTAATCCTAATTGGGATGCTAAACATGAATATGATACCTATATGGATGAAATTGGCACTAACCAAAGAAGATTTGAGGAAGGTGATCCAACTCTTACTGCATTTGGAGGACCTTCACTAGCACCTGATCAGTTATCAACACAGGGTGATACTAAGATAGATGCCATGAGAAACACTATCAGTAATATCACACAGGGTGCAAAAAATATGTTTATGAAAACTCCTCAAGTTAGGGGTATTAAAGCTGCTAGTGGATTCATAACTAAATTATTAGGTAATGTACAACCTGCATCAGAGGGCAGTCAGTACGAAAGACAAGATATAAACAATCTTACAAACCAAGTTGTCATGAATAATCAGTCTAACATGACTGAGAAAACTAACATGATGATAAATGATGAGAAGACTGAGGGTGGCAGAGCAGCGGCTGCGAGACTTAAAGAAATAGTTGCTCAGATGCAACAGGGCTCAGGAGTGAACAAACCCACTAATACAATAGCACCTACAGAAATCAGAGTTAGTAAGTATCTTGCTCATAGTCTTACTACTGTACATGGAGGGGAGACACCACACGACGTATGAAGAAAGCAAATTTTGAGCTACTAGATTTAAAGATAGGTTTGTCTACGTATGACCCAGATACAAACGAGACAGGTATCCTTGTACAACCTTTTAACCTTAATCAGTTAATGGAGTTACATTATTATGAGGATATTACTAAGGCAAATGTTCTACTGGTTCTAAAATTAAATGACTCATCAAGTGGTATCTTAGGTCAGTTAATGGGTATGGAACCTCTAGATATTTCATGGAAAGATGCAGAAGAGAATGTAATTACATATAGTATGGTTGTATATGACATACAAGATCGTATGGTCATAGATGGTAAACAGTCGCAAGCAACAGTATATTGTGTCAGTCCAGATGCTGTGAAAAATAGTGCTACAAAGATATCAAAGAGGTTTGGTAAAGGTGGTGGTCAACCCACACATGAGATCGTACAAGGACTATTAACTGATGAGTTAAAAACAGACAAGGTATTAGATTTTGATAAGTCGCAAACCAAATTATCATTTGTTAGTCCATACTGGGATCCATATACTATTATTACTTGGTTGTCATGGAGATCTATATTAGAAGGTGGCAGTGGAAAGAGCAGTGCGGGGTTCTTGTTCTATGAGGACAGGGACGGATACCATTTCAGAGCAATGGATGGGTTAGTTGATCAAGAGACAGAGAGAGTAATTAATATTAATATGGAAGAGCCAGAAGAGACTGACGACATTCATATAACTGGGTTCACACTATCAGGTACAAGTGACATCTTTCGTGGTCTAAACCTTGGTAGTTATGCTAGTGCTACATATACTCTGGACATGAAAGACTTTAAGTATGAGGAGATACCTTTCTTTATTAATGATTTCTACCCTGAGATGAAGAAACTAAACCCACAGGCAGACTTACCAGAGTTCTACAAAAGATTTGGTGGTGAAGAATTAGGTGGTGGTAGACCAACCAGAATTATGTCAAAAGTCATGGACACAGCAATGTATACAGAGGGTACATACACACAGGATTTGACGAGACAACTCAGTCAGAGTATGATAAGAAATCAATTCTTTTTTAATCAGGCTGGAACCTTCGACTATGAGGGTAGTCAGGATTTATATATTGGACAGGTAGTAGAGATAAACAAGATGGATCCTAGATCAGGTGACGCAGATCCAGAGGTCAGTGGTCGCTACATAGTAGGTAAAATCTATCGTCAATTTTTGACAGAAAGAGATACCATGACCACGAGAGTCACAGTATACAGAGATAGTATAGGATGAATTTAGAAAGTGCTGCACATGCCATCGGTAAAGATGGATTTAATTGGTGGATAGGACAAGTCGAGAACGACGGGTCAGATCCAGACCATGATGGTTCGCAGTCTAAAGATTACGATTATACAGGTAAAGTTAAGGTAAGAATCGTAGGGTATCATAACCCAGATAAAGAGGTACTACCAACCAGAGATTTACCGTGGGCATCTTGTATCATGCCCGCTGTCTATGCCATGAAGAGTGGTATGGGTACTATTCAACAGTTACAGGTTAGCTCATGGGTAGTTGGATTCTTTATGGATGGATCCTCAGCCCAGATACCAGTGGTCATGGGTAGTATCAGTGACCAGAACCCGAAGGACATATACACTAAACTACCAGAACAAAGTAGTAAAGGATATCAACAAATACATGCACCAGACTATGATCCAGATAAACATGGTACAGGTGGTGGTATCGTAGGTGGTACAGCTGACACAACAGTCACTGATCCAACCACAGGTAACGCAAGCGGACCTGTGACACAGACCACTGAGGAAAATACAGTCTCAACTGTCAACGAACGTGGTGAAGCACAGAAGCAAACTGAGGCAATGAAAGCCGCAGATGAGAGAAAGAAATATACTATACATGTAGGTAATGGTAAGTGTGGTACACCCGCAGATGTGAAGATCAAGGGTGCTACTGCTGAGTTCCTAAAGTTTGCTAGAGGTATAGAGAAGAATGATATAGGTGAGTTTATAAACAAACAGACTGGTAAGATAGAAGACTTAGCTGGAGAAATAGAAGCTATCCAAGATAGGATGCAGGGATTCATGGGTGGTGTGCTTGCTAACGTGAAGGGTACAGTATTAAAAGAGACACAGAAGCACATACAGGAGGTCATTAACGACATCAAGATTCCTGATCCAGATTTGTTAGATCCAGCTGTGAAACAACTCAAGAATATTGGAGATCTTGTTAACTGTCTCTTCAAACAAATCTTTAATGAACTGGCTGATGTCATCGGTGGACTACTGAATGATCTTATTGGACAAGCACTCGACGCTGCATTGTGCTTCGCAAAAGATCTATTCTCTGAGCTGTTCGGTGGATTGATGGACAAGTTAATGAAGGGTATTGACACTGCACTGGGCATCCTTGATGGTGCATTGAGTGCTATTAAGAACAACGCTGCTCTTATTCAACAGATCTCAAATAAAATTTTGGACTTAGTTGACATGGTATGTGAAGGAGATCTATCTTGTGCTCTTGGACTATCAACATTTGAGACAGGATCAGGTCCTAAAGAGAGTGAAGGAGATAAGCAAAAGAAACAGATGAGTCAGTATAGTGACGCAGCTAAGAGTGCCTTGAAAGATGGTAAGACTCAGTTAATTGGTACAGCTATACCTAACTCACGTGGATGGGTTCCTGTTACAACACTGGTCGGTGGTAAGTTTGTTAAGAAAGCATTCAACACCAAGAACGGTGAGTTCGCAGAAGTTGGAGCAGCTGGAACTGGTGTAACTGACAAGACATTTGAGAAGGGCAAGAGCTTAGTAGAGAAATTTGACAGTGTATATCCTATACGTGCTTCAGATGGTACGATCAACTTTGAAACTCTAAACTGTAGTCCAGAAAACACACGTAAGAAACCTTGCTTCCCAGAATTAATTTTTGACAATGCACAGTCCACAAGTCTGATCAGAGCACTACCTATCATTGATGACATAGGTGCTATGGTTGGTATATTAATGAGAAACAAAGGATCCAATATCAATACAACTGCTAAAGTCAGAGCAATGTTCTCATGTAATGAACCAGAGGGTACAGGTGCTGATCTGACTCCTATCATCAAGAACGGGCAGATAGAAAAGATACGGGTAAACAAACCAGGCGTAGGATATGGATTAGATCCAGACAATACATACTGCCCAAGAGAGCAGAAGTTCTTCCTCATAGACAACCTAGATTTACAAGACTATGCTGAAACAGGTGACATTCTTTTCTATCAGGAAGAGGATGGAGATCCAAACGAAGGAGTGTTACAGGTAATAGATTACAATTATAATAATACTGGTTATGTTGCTCTAGCAACACTAGAGAAGACTGCCTACGTTCCACCAGGTTTAAAGATACAGACAGCTGGTGGCACATATAAATTTACACTCAACCCACAGACAGAGTTCTATGACCTCGCTATTCCTGCTAATGCTACAGCATTGTACGCTAACTGTGATGACATCATACCAGTTCTTGATACTATCGACATCACTAACGTTGGTAAAGGGTACAAGAAACCTAAGATATATGTCGGACCTAATGAGATAGGAGATATATCTACAGATACACAGGGTAGATTACTAACACCAACTATCACAACCAAAACAATAGGATTTGTTAGACCACGGATCGTTGATCCAGAAGGATATGGTGCTGATATAGTTCCTACATATCAGTACGTAGGACCTACTAAGTTCAATGAGGTATTTGAATCTCAGACTTACATTGATTGTGTAGGACATCCACCTGACACACCAGTAGCACAAGAGGTAGCACAGGTATCAGGTGTGTCAGACCCATCAGGGGGTACAACTAGCATAGCAAGTGGTATTACAGAGACACCAGATACACCTGTTACAGTGGATCCACCTACAGACAATACAACACCACCACAACAGAGCAACCCACCTAGTAGCGGTGGTGGAGGAGGATACTAATGGCCAGACAGGATACATCACAGACAGAGTTGTTCGATGGTAATGAGGAGAGTAATAATAATCCTCAACATATTACGAACTACCCAAAGAACTGGGTTACAGTCACTTCAGCTGGTCATGTACTAGAATTTGACAACTCAAAAGATGGTGAAAGAATAAGATTAATCAATGGTAAGACTGGTTCTGTCTTTGAAATGGACGAGCTATCTGATACATATGTCATCAGTTCAAGAGATTTACACCTAAATAGTGACAAGACGACCACCCTTAAGGTCGGTAAAAACAAAAAGGAAGACAAACTTATCATTCAAGTTATCGGTGATGCTCACCTTAATGTAGAGGGAGATCTACACACAGAGGTAGAGGGCAACAGATATGACAGAGTTGACGGTGAATACCAACTTAAGGTTGGTGGCACTATCAGTATAGATTCAGCATCTAATATTGGTATCAATAGCGACAACGAACTCAGAGTCATAGCTAACTCTGTTAACCAAAGAATGACCTTCGCTCACCTAGACATGTTAGCAGGGGGTCAATTAACAGAGGTTATAAATGGTAACCGTGTGATCAGAATGAATAAAGAAGGAGGTACGTTCGCTATAGAATCAGCGGGTGATCTCCGATTCAACGTCGATGGGTGCCACTACAGTAGTATTGGCAGAAATAGTTTTACAGAAGTCCAAGGGAAGGCAAAGACCACTACCCATGGCAACAATATTGATTGCATAGAGGGTGGAGCACCACCTAAAATGAATACCTCAACCAGTAGCGGAGTAGGTTGGGAACTTCAGACAGGCAGTAGCGATGTAAAGATAAACACAAACGATTTTGTTATGAGTGCATCAGGCACTGCGAATATGTCTGCAAGTTCTAGATTCGATATTGTCTGTAATAACGGTATATACCTTAATTGACATTCTGAGTTGAATGTACTATAGTAAAGGAACAAACACATGTTTGGTATGACAATCTCGTCAAGTCAAGCTAAGACTCTCGTTGAGTTTATCAACGCTGAGAAAGCAAACTACATAGAAGAGAAAGTTAAAGGGATACCCAACCAGAAAAATGCTATGAAGATCTACAAAGAGATTCATGCTGATCTGGAGGATATCAAACACTATGCTAATGACATCATTAAGTATGCCAGATGTCATAGTGGCACAATGTCCACCCCAAATGCTTACCCATTGCCTTATCATAAAGACAGTGATTATGAAGATCCATGGAAACAGACTACTTGAAACAGTGTGAGGTGGATATCCCCGCACGTACATTTACTATTATCAGTGACCAATCACAAGTTGAGAAACTGGTATGTGAAGACTCAGATCAATTTCTAAGGGTATTAGGATTTGTCAGAGCAACGTGCAATATAAATGAAGTATCGTACAAGTATTAATTATGTCACACTCAGCAACGTTCTATAAGATCAAAGATATCTTACGTGCTGCCCCTAAACCAGTAACAGATGAGGTGCTACTTGAAGTAGCGACACTTGCTATTGCTGAGACATTGGGTGATAGAAATGTTGAACCTGTTAAATGGGACAGCAAAATTATGGATGACCTTATGTTAGACTCACTCGACATGGTTGAGTTAGTCATGTTTCTTGAGGAATGCTTCAGCGTAGAAATACGAGACGAGCAAGCAGGAGAGATAGTCACCGTTGGTGATGCTATTACTATCGTCAAGGAAAACAAAGCAGGAAAACCACGTAAGGTGGACAAGCGTAAGGTTAGTAAGTCATTCGCTCAACAAACAGAAGCGAGGGCAGAGAAACAAGCAAAACTTGACGCTGATATCGACAAAGCGTTAGATGAAGACTAAAAAAATATTTTACAATTATGTAATGGGTGGAAGTGAAGAGAGTTTCCTTGATGAAGGGGAACTTGATTTTTTTCCAGAGGATTATTTTGAGGAACCAACTCCTGCTCTCAAAGAATATGACCCTGATTACAGACATTCCAAGTGCCCCGCGTTCAAAGAATATTACAAAAACACATGGGTAATGAAGCAATGCTTCCCACTTGGTATGCTATATAAATCTGCTGACCAATACTTAGAGACTAATCTTGGACAAGATGTGTTTGATGAGTATTTTATGGTTGGCGATGGTTGGTTGGATGGTACACATCCAGAGGTACAGTTCAAACAAGGTTACTGTTTTTGGACAGAGGACAGTGACGTATGGATTGAACAGTTTCAACACCCAGAAATGACAAGGAAAGGACTAGACGTAGTGTCTGGTACATTTCCAATATCAGTATGGCAACGACCTATAAACTTAGGATTTACAATCAAGACCTATGACAAAAACATCTGGCTCGAAAAAGGATCCCCGCTTTGCTATGTTAGATTCTCTAGCCAAAGAACAAGAGATGTCAAGTTCACACTTGAAAAACGATCCATCCCTAAAGAAGTGCTTAAGCGACAACTACAAAGCTTGTGGCTCAAAGACTGGCACAAAAACTTCTCATGGAACCTCATCAAAGACAGATTGAGGAAGGAAGAGGAGACAGAAAACAAATGCCCTTTTGATTTTTTATGGAAGAGATAACTCAACTATACAAAGAGTTTCGCACTATTGACGGGATAGGTGTGTGTAAGGTATACTTTATAAATGGGATAGCTTTCTCATTTGATGAGGATGATACACCTGACAACCTACAGACAGTCAGTATTGCTGAGGAAAAACCTCATTTGACTAATGAAGACCTATATAAAGGTAGTTCTTACCTCCTAGAAGAGGGATTTGAGTTGGATATTCTCTTAGAGGATATCAACGACGACTTGTTTAATGATCATGAAGATGATTCACCATATCAAAAAATACCAAAACGATACTAATGCTAAACTCGGAGAAAGACATCCGAAAAACCGCCAAGAAAATTATTAAAGACAAACAAAATTGGACAGCAGCAGACATTGCTTATGCCAAAATGATTCGTAAAAGATTGAAGACTAAAGAATGATCGTTTCGTTATTTCCAACACCACTGCTAGTCAGTGAGTTTAACTTTAGACCCGAACTATTAGAGTGGGTCAAGAAGCACTATGAACATAGTACTTACCATGAAGGTAACTCATCCTCAGCAGGATGGCACTCGGAATATAACCTACACGAACAGCAATCATTCCTACAGCATTCTTTACTAATATATGCTCACATAGCACACCAGATGAGATCTCTGAGTGATGCTCCATTCTATATTAATAGTATGTGGGCGAGTGTAAACAAGACAGGCGACTATAATTATTCACACACTCACTTGGGTGTGGACTTTTCTGGTGTCTTGTATTTACAAGCACCATTCAACTGTGGTGACATAGTGTTTGAAGATGAGAACGCAAGATTTAGATATAACTGGAAGTTAGATACAGAGATCAAAGAGGAGAACGGATACCATGATAGTATGTGGTTCCACCCCACTGAAGGTCGATGCTTAATCTTCCCTGCTCATCTTAGACACCACGTAGAAAAGAATGAATCAGAGACAGATCGTATTAGTATAGGATTTAATTTAAAGTTCCGATGAAACTATCTAATGGTGAGGTGGTAGTTATAGATGATCTGATACCTCTACAACAACAGATCAGATTATATGTTGAAGCATGTACTCTACCATATCAGTTGGCGGGTAGTAATAAGTTTGACGTACAAGATATAAAGACACAGAAACCAATATCATATGTGGATCAGAAATGGGTGGTAGAGAACTTCTTTACTGATGGTATCGCAGGGTTCCTTGACGACTATGTTCCTGCTAATGTAGAGAAAGCATATGTCAACTGTGGTATTCATAGTGAGAGTCCTGATGTACATTGTGATAGTTCACGCAAAGGTGACAAGACATTGCTATACTATATGAATAGAGAGTGGAAGCATGAGTGGGGTGGTGAAACTATACTATTGGGTGATGACGCACAAGAAATAGAATACTGTTGCCCATATAAACCTGGCAGAATAATAATATTTGACAGCACCATACCACACTCAGCACGACAGCAATCATTTGCTGCTCCAATGTATAGATTTACGTTAGCAATTAAGTTCAATGCTTGAAGAATTTTTAGAGTGGTTCGAGGGAGACTATAATAACTGGTCACAGGCATCATCATGGCCGTCATATTATGCTCATGTATTACTATCGCACACTAGATTAGATGGTACTAAGTTTCTATCAAGACAGAGATATAAACACAATGGTGAGGAATATAGACGCAAAGAGATAGAAATAGTAGAGAGAGATGGAGAGATCGTAGCACTTAATCCAGTAGCAGATATACATTTTCGTAAGATAGGTGACACATATGTTGGTAGGAACTATAAAAGTCCATGGGTTAACGATGGATACCTCAGATCTGAGGCAATATTGGAGAAAGATAAGTACACAGTGGTGGACAGAGGATACGATGATAAGGGTAAACAGACGTGGGGGAGTAAGTACGGACCTTTTATCTTTAATAAGACGTATAAATAAATGGAGAACTTAATGTAGGGTACGTGTGGCAACTCGTAAGATATCAGACCTGACTCTACTGACTACAGTATCACCTTCAGATACCCTTCTGTTGCTTGATAATTCTGACCCAGTAGATACAAATAAAAAGAGCGAAGTAGGATCCATATTCAAGGCAGTGCCTGGTGGATCACAGAACCAGCCTGGTCTAGCATTTGACCAGAAGACAGCAACTGGGCTATATTCAACAACTCAAGGTGAACTCGGTATATCACTGGGTGACTCTAAACTATTACTTGAGAAGCAATCTACTTCACTTGTACTGTCTGCTAGAGACTCAGCAGACTCTAACCTAGACTTGACATTCCAAGCACTAGGTACTGGATTGATTAGATTCAACTCCACTATCGCTATCAATGACTCTGTATTTACTGTACCTAACAGTTCAGATAACAGCAAGGTTATAAAATTTTCTGCCACACAGTTGCCTACAGGGACGACTAGAACATTTGTATTCCCTGACGCAGGAGTTGACATTGATACTATTGTTACTACATCATCTACTCAAACACTTACCAGTAAGACACTTGTATCACCTATATTCACTGGTGACTTGACAGGTGTTAACCTCACATTATCTGGTAACTTACAGGTTGATGGCAACAGTACACTAGGGTCAGACAATAACGATACACTTACAGTCGCAGCGGTATCTACGTTCAACGCCAACCTTACAGCAAACAACCCAGTAACAATAAACGCAGCGACAACCACAACTGATGATGTAACTATCAACCAGACAAGTGGTACTGGGACATATAAAAAGTTAAAGTTTTTTGATACAAGTCAAGACACCAACGCAGGAAGAGAAGTAGCAGACTTAGCAGTTACTACTGACTCAGCAGCTAGGTTCCTTGACTTATCTTATTATGATAGAGACACAGACTATAGCTCAACCAACTATACGTATGGTATGAGGATAGCAAGTATTGGATATACATTGCCAGAGGTAGTAGTAACTATTACTAATGGTGCTGTGGCAGGATTTACTATTACAAATCCAGGTGCCAACATATCAAATACAATGACAGCAACTATTGTAGGTGATGGTTCTGATGCCATTATCACCCCAGTTGTAGTCAACGGTGCTCTAGATTCAATCACTATTAACGCAGGAGGACAAGATTATACCTCTGCTACTGTTACGTTCGTCACATCTGGTGGTGCTCTACAGTACAGGACATATGATCACACTGGTTCTTCGGAAGCAAAGAACGAGATTATCCATACAGGTAACCTTAATCTTATATCTGCTATTGGTTCTGTTAGTAACCTAGTTACTACTGGATCAGTTAATTTTGATGACGGTACATTTGTGTTAGACGACACAAACAACCGTATTGGTATAGGTTTAACTCCGTCCGCATATAAGCTCGAAGTGGGAGGAGATATATACTTTACAGGCAGTCAATTTATTGGTGGTGACTCATCATCATTTGTACTTCAGAGGAGATTAGATGCTACTCCAATAAAGTTCAACAAGTATGATGGTACGACTGAAATGATTATTGATTCAGCGGGTAACGTTGGTATCAATAAGACTACTCCTAGTAAGAGACTCGATGTATCAGGTGATAGTAACGTAGACGGTGATTTCTATGTTACTGAAACAGATCCAGTAAACAAAGTTGGTGGTGCTATTGTTGCTAAACGTCTTAAGTTAACTGACTTAAACGGTGCAGTACAAACTATCACTGCTGACACAATCTCTGCCACAAGCAGAACAAAAGTTATTTTCCACGCTTACTCTTAAAATTCAATGGCTAATGGTGTACTAGCGTCATATCAGTCCGCTACAACAAAATATACGAATGCATATGTGGATCCCGCTTCTAATCCTAACGGGCTAGTACGTGCTGATTTCCCTATGTACACAACTCCTAGTGCTACACTTACAAGTGGTTCACTAAGAATTATGAATACGACTGGTGCTACAGCAACTGTAGATGTTGCTATCCAAGATTATACGGAGCAAATAGAACTTGCTGCTCCTGGCTCACAGTCTCCAACTGTGACTACCTTTTCAGAATTTAGTTTCGCACCAAACGAAAAGGTAACAAGTTCATATGTTATTATCTCAGGTCACAACGGTACAGCATATGTACCTGGCGAGACTGTTACTATCTCTGGTGGACCTTCAGGTACACAGACAGCTAAGGTAGTAGCATGGGATGCATCCAACCTCAAGATATGGTATGAGCAACCACAAGGATCATGGGCAACAACTGTTACTACCATGACAATAGCAGGAGCTGGTGGTGGGTCTGGTACAATTACTGACTCATATGTTGGAACCAGTGGTAGAGTGATATTCTATGATAGATTAAATGGTCACATACTACTACAGAATGATACAGTCATCAACAATGTAAAATCATTATATTATACAGAACCAGCTAACCAAATGGTATCTGGTATTGGTGGAGCAGGACAACTATCAATCTCATCTAGAGGTTATGAGTGGTTACCTTCATTATCTACAGTGAAACTATACAACTCTAGTAACCAGAGTGGTGCTAATGTCACTGCTGAGTGGAAACAAAACACAGGTTCACAACCAGAGATTATAATATCTGGTGTATCCTACAGTAACGATCAAAACAAGATCTTAAAAACATATCCAATACCAAATAATTCTGAAGTGAGTTTAACAGGGCTAGTCCTTGAACAGTGGCAGAACCTTTATGTGAATGCGTCAGCTGGCGTAGCATTTAATTTTATAGGATTTGAAGAAAGCGTAACTATTAGCTAAATGGCACTAACTAGACTAAAGAATGTCTTTACCTCGAAGACAGGTCGTTGTATCTACGTCAACCCAGACGATTTCGACGCATCGGATTCTTTTGACAACAGAGGTAATAGTCCTAACAGACCATTCAAGTCAATACAAAGAGCACTGGTTGAGTCAGCACGATTCTCATATCGTACTGGACAGTTCAACGATGCTTTCGAGTCATTTACTATAGTATTATATCCTTCAGAGTATGTACTAGATAACAGACCAGGCACAAACGTATCTGGACAAGCATTTATAGACGACGATATACCCATATTAAACTCTAGTTCAGACCTAGATTTACAAAATACTGATGGTTCACCCAACCCAGACAACTTACTATACAAATTTAATAGTGTAGAGGGTGGTATCATTATCCCAAGAGGTACATCCCTCGTGGGTATGGATCTTAGAAAGACCAAACTAAGACCATTATATGTTCCTGATCCTACATCTGGATCCATTGACAGAGCAGCAATCTTCCGTGTTACTGGTGGATGCTATTTCTGGCAGTTCTCATTCTTTGATGGTCCTAATACTGGTGTATATACTGACCCAGCTCAACCCAGTGCATCAACACCTCCAACATATTCTCATCACAAATTGTGTTGCTTTGAATATGCTGATGGTAAAAATGTTTTGAGCAGTGTCAATGACACACTAGGTAATGCTCTTACTATTACTGACTTAGACCTCTACTACCAGAAGGTAGCAAAGGCATTTGATGATATTCCTGACACTACTGGTGTTATCGCAGCAGATGAGTTCCAGAAGAGAGTCGAGGAAAACAGAATTGTAGGTCCTAATACCTCAGGTCCTATTACTATCAGTAGTATAGTCACAGACTACATCAACAGTGGTGTGTATACTACAACAGCAGAGGTAACAACCACAACACCACATGGATTTTCTAACGGAACCCCAGTTCAGATCGAAGGTGTCTCAGGGGCTGTGGCTGGTAGATTTAACGGTTCATATTTTATTACAGAAGTACCAACCACAACAACCTTCAGATACATAATAAAGGATCCCAATCAGGCTGCTCCTGCTAACAACCCAACTGCTACTGGTTCTACAGTACGAGTTGAGATTGACAACGTTGACTCAGCGTCACCATACATATTCAACATATCTCTACGTTCAACGTGGGGTACATGTGGTATGCATGCTGATGGTAGTAAGTCAACTGGTTTCAAATCTATGGTTGTTGCCCAGTTCACTGGAGTATCACTGCAGAAAGATGACAATGCGTTCATCAAATGGGATGGTTCAACGTACATACAAGGTAATCATACAGATGGCGACAGTATATACAGACCGACATACCGAAACTTCCACGTTAAATGCTCTAATGACGCAGTTATTCAGGCAGTTTCTGTTTTCGCTGTTGGTTTTGCTGATCATTTCGTTGCCCTTAGCGGTGGCGACCAGTCAATTACCAACTCTAACTCTAACTTCGGATCGACAGCTCTAAGAGCAAAAGGATTTAAAACTCTACCATTCACACAGGACAAGGCGGGTAAGGTCACACATATCATACCTCCTAAGAAGTTAGCACGTACATATGAAGCAGTAGCAGGATATACATTTAGTGCTACTCTAAACAATAAGACAGTCACACCTAGTCCACTAAATGCTACTCATGGACTGACTGCTAATCAATTCATACGTATCACAACTATTGACTCTACAGAGTCATATCAAATAGAGAGTGTAGCAACTAATGGTACAATCACATTAAACAGAGGATATCGTGGTAGCACAGTCAGTGGTACAACAGTCTTTGGTGGTAGTATAGATGAGATTCCAGTTGGATATATCGCACTGGATGTACAAAAGATTAAGCATAACAGCAGTCGCACAGTCGGTACATCCAAGCCAACATGGGGCAGCTCAACAACAGTCGCAGCGGGGTCAAGTGTAGTTTATGGTGGTAAAGCGTATTATACTGCTACTGGTGGTACTACTGGTAGCACTGCTCCCACATGGGATACCGCACCTCTTGCCAGATCTGACGGTGGAGTCACATG
>VTLG01013156.1_pt1 | contig 22819 bp, 31 predicted proteins | sample 4694571 | NCBI WGS metagenome assembly VTLG01 (sample SAMN12604809, study PRJNA352737) | marine metagenome | biome: ENVO:00000447; feature: ENVO:00000209|ENVO:00000569|ENVO:01000036; material: ENVO:00002151; isolation source: viral sequences binned using virsorter ...
AAATGTTTAAAATATGAAGATGAAATTAAGGAAGTAAAAAAAGATAATAAGAAATTAGCAAAAGAAATTGAAGATTTAAAAAAGGAAGCAAAGGATTTATTAAATTACCCATGATATTTTTTGGCTATCCAATACATAGAAAATATACAAGGCTAGTTTCTAAAATAGCACTTATAATTTTAATTATTTTAATTGGATTATTTTTAGCATCTTGCAAATATGATTTTGACCCAAAAACATCTTTTTTAAAATATACTTTTAAAACAAATAACAAGGAGAAATAATGGACACGATGAACCTAAATAGTAAAGAAGCATATAAAAAAATGTCAGAAGCTTCTAATAAATGGAGTGAGTGGGCTGAGAAAGTAATTTTACTTGATGAGGGTCGCAAAGCTACCTTTAGTAAATGCTTTGCAAAACATAAACTTGAATGTAAATCAATCGCTGAAGCTGAACATAAAGCTAGAACCGATCAAGAATATCAAGATATTATTAAAAGCTATGCCCATGCAGAGGGCCAATTAATAAAAGCTAAACTGAATTATAATAATTTAGATCGTTACTTATCTGTTAGACAAACAGAAGTAAAAAGAGATTTAACTCTTGCTGGAAAACAAGAGGGATAAAATTCTTAGATGGCCATATGCTCCCATCCAAGATAGACCCATAACCGAGAGGTTGTGGGTCGCCTTTAAGCCACAAGGTATTAAATTAAAAAAGGAGAATAATTACATGTTGTGTGAAAAGCTTTGTGGCTTAATGCCAAGTGATATTAAGATGTTCTAAATTAGTATCTTCTGTAATCTTCTTTGAATCATACTTATAGGAAATAAGTAATATATCTTCATATTTTTTAAAATCGTTTATCATTTGATTAAGCTTTGGATGAGTAGGTTTTGTATCAATAAATCTTAAACATACAAAATGACCATTAGGATAATAAGGACTCTCTAGTTGAAATTCTGCTTCTATGATTACTGCATCTATATCCATAAATACTCATTATTTTTTCTTATTTCTGTTCAAGACCTTATCTGTCATTTTTGTACTAAATGTCGCTGTAAAGACGATAATTACAAGATACCATACTGAGTCAGGCAAATCATTTATAATCCTAACCCATTCTTCAAATCTATCTCTTGTACTTTCAAACCAGCCTGTACTTAACATTCCAATTAGCCAGATAAGTAAAATTTCATCTTTCCAAGATTTGTCCTGACTTTTAATTCTAGCGACATCAACTTCCTTACAAGCTAAAATTTCAGCTTCTCTTATTGTTTTAACCTTTTCGGCTTTATGTTTAAAATGATCTACTGCTTTATTCTTAACAGTATTAAAGACCATTTTAGTTAATGGATTTTTTAATAAACCTAACCACATATTATTCTCCTAATAATTCTTTTTGCATTTCGCAATAATGTATAATTTTATCTAAATCTTCTTTACCATTTTTGGAGTTAAAACGACATATATATTTTACAACGCATCCTTGAATAAAAGATAAATTATTAGCTGTTATAAATTCTATTGGTTGAATTTTATATGACTTATAATGCTTACCCCCAACTTGTCTTGTAATCGCTGAATTAGACCCCTCTATGCTCGTTTTACATCCACAATTTTTGCACTTTGTCATACTATTTTACCAATCCACTTACCTTTTGAGTTTAGAACCATTGGTAGCAATCTTGGGATTCCATTTAAAATAACAGCAGAACCCATAATAAATCTTGTTCTAAAATTCTTAGCATAAGCAAAGGCCATGTGTTTCTGTGCCGCCAAACATCCTACATTCATCGCAAAAAATAAATTATCAGGATTCGCCCAATAGCTTATTAAGAACTTTGTATGATAATGACCCTGAACTGCCGACATACCCATTGTTTGAGATACTTTTAAAATATCTGCACTTCTACCATGTGTAAAAAAACATCTTTGCCCATTAGACATTGTTAAAGTTAAGTCATCTACCCATTTCCATTTTTTAGTTCCTAGAAAATCTCCATAATCTCTTAAAAACTTTCTACTCATTCCATATTTTAATGCTCGTCTATAAACTAAACTAGAGTGATTACTTTCTACTTCTACCATTTTTGGAAATATAGATTCTAATTGTTTAATATATTCTTTTGATTTATCTAATTCCATTCCAGCCGAGTACAAATCAGGGTCGTGTGTGTGCATATTGATTGCGTGAAAATCTAATAGATCGCCAATATTAACAATCGTATCAGGTTTAAATTCTTTTTTTATTTCTTTTAAAAATTCAAAGCTATCTTTATGATGATATGGAATATGTAAATCTGATATTACTAATATTGATTTGTGCATATAATGTTCTTTATATGCTATAAGTTGTGTTAATGCAATATTAGTGGGATTACATCTTCTTTTTTTTGTAAGTATAAGATTTTCCTTTTCCTGACTTACCAGATTTTTTTGGAAGTTTCTTTTTACTTTTATATCCAATTCCTTTTGGCATTTTTTTCTCCTGTTTAAATAAATTATTGAAAACTTCAAGTCCTCTAAAAAACATATTCATTTAATTAATTATTTGTCCTTTTTCCCATTTCATATCAGGTAATCCATTTTCATAAGTCTTTCCATCAAATCTTAAAACTTGTTTTCTATTTGAACCCTCTACATAAGAACAATGAATCCAACCACTATTTTGTTCTCCTGTCCAATATTCTAAAATTAGTTGATCGAAGTCGCAGTTAGCTTCTATCCATATTGCTACTTGTAAATTAGATACTCCAGCTATTTCAAAATCAACCGCCTGTCCTTTTGCGTGTTGCGAGGTCTTTTTGCTACCTATCGCTTCACAAAGTTCCTCAGAACGAAATCCTGAAGTAATAATAATTGGTTTATCAAACTTTGCTCGTACAGGTTCTAATACTGTATAACATAAATCGGTTAAGTTTTTTATTTCTCCACTTCCAGCTTTATTCTCAATTCCTTTACGAACTGCTGTCATAGATTTTTCAAATTCTTCTAATTTAAAATGTTTTGATAATTGCATAATTTCTCCTATCTTGCGTTAGCTGGTACTCCATTAGAATTTACGAATGGTGCTTCAGCAAAGGCCCAATACACATATACATTACCACTTTGATTAACTGCTCCTTTATCTGCACCAGCTTCTATTGGTTGAAAACCATTTGAATAAAAACTTGTCATAGGATAAGCGGCATCAGTACCAGTAGTATCCGCATATAAAAATGTTGCATTTTCATTATAACCACTACGTCTATTATCGGTTATGCTCCAACTATGAGTATCTGCTGTATTTTTTATCATAAGCCAAGCTGGACGAAATCCAGTATATACAAATGGCGATGATATTCCCGCTTGACCATTTCCTGTGTAGCTTCCAAATTTTGAAAATCCCTGTTTCTCACTCCATAGATAAGCAATTAAATCTTCCCCATTTTTATTAGCTATATCGCCACTTCCTACACTAAAAACAGTTGAAGTAGGTGCTGTATCATTCCAGACAGTATTAAGATCGGCAGTTGCATCAGACCCGTTTAAGTGTAAATGATCTGTTGCTGGTGCCGCAGTATTCTTATGATGATATACTACCCATTCTTCAGTATTGTTCCTATTTTTTACTATTATTGTTTGAGGTGTAGCATTTAAACCATGTCCAACAGTTGCACCAGCAGTTTCATTTCCATCATATCTAACTATACTAAAACCAGAATCTCTATTTACAGCTACTCTCCATTCACTTCCTGAAATTGTACCTGATGTAATACCAATAGACGAAGCAGTATCATTATTTGATTGAGTTCCACTTTCTACTTTGGAATAATAAGTTGCTCCATAAGTTGCCGCTTTCCAACACCAAGCTACTAAACTATTTCCACTTCCATTTGTATCTGATAAATCTCCAACTGAAAATCCATCACTATTAAATGCTTTTACAGAATTTGCATTAGAATATTCTGCAGTAGCGCCATTAGATAATAATTGTTTTCCAACACCTCTAACAGAATCTACTAAAGCATGATTTTCTGTAGATGATCTATTTTTAATCCAAACTAAATCTGGTTGCATATTTGTATCACCATCAAGAGTAAGTGCTAAAGTAGAAGCACCATCGCCTGTATAAGCCTTAACCTGAAAATATGCTTCTGGGTCGTTTATTGTTGTATAAACTGCCATTTAACCTCCAAACTCCGCTAGGTTCTTGGTACATAATGCGTAATATCCACTAGGTACTGCGTATTCAAAGTTTCCATAGCCATTAGCATCTGCGTTGCCTGATGAGATTGCATAAGGTGGACAACCACCAAAGTTTAATTGAAAAGTTGATGAGCCTGTATATATTTCTCCTACTGCTGGATATAAAAAACCATCACCAACTATAGGCGTATTTAATGATATAGCACCTGTACCTGTTGAACCTGATGTTGGGTCTCCTGAATTTTGCCATGTACCATTTTTAGAAAAATAAAGTTTCATATTATCTACATCTAAAGCTATTCCAACAATATCATTTACTCCATGACTATCTCCATAAGAAGTATTACTACCATCACTTCCTTTTCTATAATCTCCACTATTACTATAATATGCGACAGAACCATTAGCATCTGTCCAAGCTGTAAAATCAGAAGCTCCTGCTGGTCTGTCAGAAATGCCTATAAATTCTCTATCTTGTGATGCTGAAATTTTTACTTCCCAATACCATTTTCCTGATGTAACACCAATCGTTCCTGTATTATATGCTTCATTACTAGCATGAGTAGCAATTTGCAAATTACCTTCTGAAAATGTTGAAGCATTATAATAATTATCTAAAGGATTTAAAATACAAAAATTATTAGTCGGTGTATCTGTAGCTTGATCTGTTGCGGCTAGATTATTAACTGTAAAGTTATTAGAACCAGCGACATCATTACCTAAATTAGCACTATCTTTAAAATCTAAATAAAATCCTTGACCAAATGTTAATGCTTTAATATCACCAGCATCTTTCGGTTTCCAAATTGTCGGACTTGCAGAATCAAATTCTCCAAATGAAGTTGCGGCTAAAGCACTTCCTGTTACTAAAACTACTTCTGCAAGATAACCATCGAACATTTGATCGGTGCTATCATGTTGAATTCCTATTCTATGTTCAATATCTGCACCAATTTTATGAGAACCTGAAGCCATAGCTGTACTTACTGTTTGAGATACTTCTGTTCCATTAACCCATATCGTTAATGCTGAACCTGTCCAACGAAGTACAAAATTATACCAAGCGGTAGGGTCTCGAAATACAGCTACAGTTTCTATTGATGCTTTTGTGGTACTAGAAAAATAACTAAATATTCCGAATTTATCATTTGTTTGGAAATACATTTCTGTTCTATTACCTGAACCATCTCCAGCAGAAAGAATTTTTTGTGAAGCACTTGGAGTTATTTTCCCTCTTTTAACCCAAAAAGAAAAAGTCCAACTTCCAGCATCAGCACTACTAGGAGTATAATTATCTAAAAAAGCTGTATCATCATCATTAAACCTACATGAACAAGCTTGTGTATCTGCTGTTGCTGAAGCTACATTACCTGATGGAATTGTGGGTAACATTTTAATTCTCCAATATAGGCCATTCACCTAATGGTCTTACACCATTCTCATTTCTTGTATATAAAGTTTCAAGAGCTGATACATCACTTGCATTGTCAATAGCAGTTTCCATTTCATTTGATTTTGTTCTTACACTTGCTCGGTAAGTTGTTATGTTTGCTGGAATAGTAAAAGTTGCATCGTCTAATGCTTTATGATTATACCAATCAGTAGGTTCTAATAATCCACTAGCTTGACTTTTAATAATATCTTTTTTTTGAGATTTTAAACCTTTTGTAACTACTTGATTTCCTTTATCATCTAATAAAGGTTCTCCAGCTTCATTAACTTCATTTCTATCTTCTAATAATTTTGCTGTTGCACTTCCATAACTTGCTGTAACTTGTCCATCTGCATAATTAAAAGATTGATTTGTATTTATATAATATGATTCATCTTTTTTATTAGAGTTATCAAAAACTATTTCATATATTCCAATAGCTTCTCTTTCTTCGTTAGTCCATCTAAAAGAAAATATATTTTTTGAATAACGAACATCGCCAATAACCATACCTCTTGGTTTATTAATTATTTTTGTAATTGCGTTATCTTCTACTAATGCCCACATATTTTAACTTTCTGGTATGTTTAAAGTTCTACCTACTTCTTGCCAAATTGCTCCATTGTATCTGAATACAAAAATGTCAGTCTTTGCATCTGTATCTGTTGTCGTAGGAGCAGTATCAGCCGCAAAATTGAATATTGCATTCCACGAAAATGTATGACTTCCATTAAAATTAATTTCTATACAAATAAAAGCACCCTCTACTGCATTAGTTGGTGCAGATAAAGTCGTATTTTCTGTTGTAATGTGGTACGCATTGGATTTTGCTTGTGCGTCCCAAGCCACAGCATTTGATGTTGAAGTAATTGCTTGTTGTGGAACATAAGCTAAATCATTAAATTTAATTGCTCCTGTTCCATTTGTTGTAAAATCTATTGCTCCATTTGCTCCATCAGTTATTGTAATATTTCCAGAGTTTGTTCCTTTATTAGTATCTAAAACTAAATCGTATGTACCACTTGTTGTTAAATAAGCAGAAGCACCAGCAGAACCTATAACTGTTTTTCCTGAGCCTTTTGGTTTTATAAAAAGATCAACATTTGTTTCTCCACTTGCTCCTAGAATTGGGCCATTACCTGTTGCTCCATTTGTAATTTCTAATTCATTAACTGCTGACCCTGTTGTTTGAAATATTATTTGTTCGTTGCCATTTTCATCTCCTATAAAATGTGCATCGTCTATTAAAATGTTATGAGAGTTAGTATCTAAATTTCCACCGAGTTGAGGTGTGGAATCTCCACTTAATTCTGTTGTAACTGATGAGTCTATAAAATCTACTGTGTTTGCTGAAGTATTTATATTAAATAAAGTTATTGAGTCTGACCCATCGTAATATTTAACAGTATGTGTTCCAGCCGAACTAGAATCTACCCACATACTTCCAGCCGCTAAACTTGATGGTGCTGAAGTCGCTAAATTATGCGTATTTATTGCACCAAGTATATTATTAAGTTCAGTACGAAACGCACTAAACCCTTGATTCGCTAAACTATAATCTGAAACTGAACTCATATTTTTTACCTATACTACCCTTTTTACATTATTACAATTAAGATTTCAAACCATATCCTTTCGCAACATAGTCAAAAGTTCTATCTTGTGCCGCCGCAGAACTATTATAAAAAGTTATTGTAAATCCTGTCTTTGTTTTACTTGTAATTGTATAATAATCTCCTGTCGCCATATTTTGTGCCGCAATACCTACTGCTGGACTCCCATAGAAAGCATTTGTATAAGTTATTGCTTTTGCTCCAGCACCACTCGCTACATCTTCTCCACTTTCTAATCTTTTTTCCATAACTAAAACTATTTGCATTTTAGTAACTTCAGGTCTAGCTTTATTATCTCCACTTGTCAATTTCAATCTAAATTTAAAATATCTTCCTTTAACTGTAGATTGTTGAGATATGTCTTGATAAGTAGAAATTGCACCTAAAGAACTTGTACTTGAACCAACTTGTAAAAAAGCATCACATTGAGAACCAGAACTTCCATCAAAAGGGCCTGTGGCATTATCAAATAAACTAGCACCTCTACCACTATCAAATAAATCGTATAAGTCATTTGCTATCATACTAACTGTTGCTTGAAATGTTGCATCATAAGTTGCATCTAAAGAAATTGTATTACTTCCTATATATAATCCTGATGATTCTATATTTGCTTGATAGTAAGTAGGATTGGAAGTTGCGTCAGTTCCACCTAAATCAAAATCTCCAGCCGCAGAGTCAAAATTTCCAACAGTTGAATCAAATAAAGTTATAGTATCTAATGTTGCTATTTGGACATTATCAGAATTTGTTCCTTTAACGCAATCTCCATCAAAAGTACCATTCCAACTTTGTCCTGTTACAGCACTAGCAGATTCTTCATTGATAGTAGATATTGGACTAGAAAAATGCTCTAATCCTGAAATATTAGTATATACGATTGTTTCGTTATCTGATTCGTTTCCAAGTTTATCAACAGCTTTGATGAGGAAAGCACCTGTTCTTGCGTTAATTGTTACACTATTAGATTTTCTTCTAACAACTTGGGTTAAATTTGTTGAACCTGTCCAACTAGCATTACTTGTAACATCTTGGTATCTAATTGCATAATAAGATACATCTAAATCTGAAACAGGAGTCCATTGTAATTGCATTTGATTTGAGCCAACTAATGATACAGATAAAGTTGAAACATCTGCTGGTGTATCTGTTGCTCCTACAACTGTATGCGTTGCTGATGTATAAGTAGATGAAACTCCTAGAGCATTTATAGCTTTAACTCTTACATTATAAATTTTACCATCAACAGCATTTAATAATTCATAATTTAAAGTAGCACCTTTCGCTATTACTTTATAATCTGATTCTGTGCTTTGTTTAGCTTCAACTTGATAATATTGAACAAATTTATCTGTACTTGCACCCACAACTATATTTAATCTTGTTAAAACAACTCCATCTGAATACTCCACTAATTCATCTGTTAAAGTTAAACTTGCTGGAGCAGTAACCGAATAAGGATTAGGTAAATTTGTACTTGGTGTTGCTGTTTGTCCATTTTTACTTGCCCAAGTATAGTGAGTATCTTGATGAATTACTAAATTTAATCCAATAGTAAAATCTTCGTTAAAATTTATTCCAATAACTCTATGAGGTTTTGCAGAATATCCTAAAGAAGATAATGTTATATTAACTATATCTCCTATTGCTAAATCATAGGCATCAAATCCTACTGTTAATTGTAATCCTTTTGAATCTCTTGATCTTCTACAAATGACCTCTGCTATTTCTATTGCCTGATATGGATTTGTGATTGTTGTAAAGTCAAATCTTCCTTCAAGTAAAAAACCACCATCAGCAGTTTTCATTGTTGCATGTTGATCTGCTGAAGTATAAGCACTATCATCTATTTCAGGCCATTGTACTTCATCAACTTGCCAATTTCTATCAGGATTAATAAAGCTTACAATAACTCGATTATATTTATTTGCTTTACTTTCACTTGCTAAACTATAACCACCTATAATATCATCTTCGGTTAAAGTAATAGAAGCCGAGCCTGTTGTTTCTACTAATAATTTATATTTTCCAGCAGTATAAGGTAAATATGCTCTTGCACCTTTTACTAACTCTCTAACATTGTCTATTACTTTTTTTGAAGTATCTAAAACTGCATTACAATTTAAAAGTGGAATATTTGAACCGCCACTTACATTAACTACATTAGCAGAGCAAACATCTGCCGCAGTTTGCCAATCTGCCCAATTAGAATCAAAATCACTATCAGCCAATCCTTTTCCAAATCTATCATTTCTTAAATAATCTAATAGATTCCAAACAGGAATATCTGAATATTCCCAAGTTGAAGTATCTCCTTGTCTATGACCACCAGCTCCACCTGAAACAGAACTATCTAAATTGGCATTATAAACTTTTCTTCCTTTAACTAATGCGTTGATTGTTGGCATACCTGAAAAGGCATCTTGATTCCATTTTATTTTTAAACTTAAATATGCAATTCCTTGTAGCTTATGATTAGATGTCCAATTTGTTATTTGACCTAATAAAGAACATTGACCTTGCACATCTGTTCCTGTGTGTACTTTTACTTCAATTAAACTTGTACTATCTTTATAAAAATTTCCATCACTTGAAGCTACTGTTCTTGATGTATCATTATCTAAACTTCCTGACCAAGTAACTTCTTTATCATCTACATATATTTTTTGAACACTATCTATTTCTCCCTCACATAAAGCTAATGCTATGTAAAGAAATTCATTATCAGTTCCACTTGTTTCTACAAATACACGAGTGCCACCAATCTTTCTAGTACCATAAACAACAGGAATAGATTGATCGTTTGATTGATGATTTAATAAAACTCCTTTTTCAAAATTATTAAAATCACTATCTCCGAAATCTGGTATGTCAGGTCGTCTATTTGACATAAACAACCAACCAATAGCAAAAATACCTAAAGTAACCCACGGATTCGTTTTTGCCCACTTAAATATTTTTTTAATTACTTTAAATGATTTAAGTGTTTTTTTTACAACTTTAAAAGGATTAGGAAAGCCCATTATTTTCTACCCCACTTAATATCTAAAACATTTTCACTTGAAAAAGCCATACCCAAATCTCCACTAAAGAATCTTTGTTGTGATGTGCTATTAGTTTTTCTTCCTGATCTTTTTTCAAAATCTGCCCAATGAGAAACAACATTTAAAGTTAAAGCTGAAGAATTATCTGTTTCGCTAATTATATAAGTTTCAACTGAACCTTTATATAATAAAAAAGGGTCAGCTATAATTGCATTATTAGCATCTAAAAATGCTCTATAAATTGTAACTGAATCATTAACTATATTTTCTGCTAATGCTAATGAAATATATGTTTGATCTGCTCCTGATAAAGCTATGGATATGCTTGATTTACCAATGTCAGTTTCTTCTGATACTTCAGGATAACTAACTAAAAATTTGCTTGATGAATAAGTAACACTAGAACCTGATACTGAAGAAGTTAAATCGTGTACGCAATCTGTAATATTTTGTGGTGTTCCAAAGCCAATAGTTATTAAATGAACAGGTTTAATTTCATTTGTTGCTAGGTGGTTCTTTACTGCTGTCGTTAGGCTTCTTGTCATATTGTTCGTAACTTCTTCTATTAATTTTTATTGTATCTAATATTTTATATTTAGCATCCTTTGTTGGTTCATTATACTTTCCTAAATCGTTTGTTTCCATATTAATATTTTCACTATCAACTAATTCTTCAGCAAGTACATCAACATTCATCCAATACTTAACTAGATATTGAGCCATGCAATATTTTGTTATAAAGTTTCTTCAACATCAATCTCATACTTGTATAAAAGACTTCCATCTTTATCAGTTCCTACCACACCAAAAGATTGAACATCATTTACTAAATGAACTGTGAAAGGAACATTATCATAAGTAACAGAAGAATCGTTTGCTAAAGCAGTAGTTAAAGGTGGTTCTATTGTTACTGTTGCGGCATTACTAGATGAAGTTACATCAGAAACAACCATATAGACTTTATCGTGTGCAAATTTTAAAAAATCTCCAGCTTTTAATCTTCCAGCACCATCTCCAGCAAATCCATCAATAGCAATAGTTGTATCTCCAACTGAATGACTTCCATTAACTAATAAAGTTCCTGATTCATTTCCTCTAGCATCTTCTATTTCTGGTGGGATAATAGTAAAATTTTCTTTTCCACTTCTTTGTTTAATAATAAAAGCCATTAATTCTCCATAAACATCTGATCTCTTTGCAGTTATAATTGAAGCAGTAAATCCCCATCTTTGAGAATCAATAGTTCTTGATAATTTTTTACCACTTATTGATTTTGATATGATTGTACTTTGAATTGATTGAATACCTAATGTTTCAAATTTAGAATTAGATATAGGAAATGCACCACTCATTAGATTAACTCTCTTCTTCCTTTTTCATTTAAAGCATTATTTATTATTGAAGTTATAACACCTCTGTTTTCTACCAATACATCATTAAAACTATTTGAGTCTATTGCTTCTATATTAAAATTAACATTAACAGTTCCACCACCTGTTCCTCTAGCATTTTGTTGAATTTGGCCTGATGAGTTAGGAACAAATACCTCTGGCCCTCTTTCTCCAACTACAATGGGTTTCCCTTTTGATACTGTACCACCACTAGCAAAAAGTTTTATACCACCGCCACCGCCACCCATAGCCATAAGTAGTGCTTGATAGAAAACTTGTTTTTGCTTTTCTTTTGTTATTGCTTTTTCCATAGCCAATTTATCTTTATCTTTTGAAATTATTTTGTTTAATATAAATTGTTCTATCATTATTAAAGCAATTCTCTCTATCATTTTTGCTAATATATCTACTAACAAACCTTGTGCTAATTCTTTAAAAGAAGCATTTATTTTTTTTCCATAAACAACTGCTTCCGCCAACATTCTTGAAAATCCTTGAACACCATTATTTACAACACTTACAAGTTCATCTGATAAACTCCATTGTTCATTTTGATCTTTTAATTTTTGCCACACTTCCATTTGTAAAGTATTTTGAACCTCTACTTGATTTTTAAATTGTAAATGTGCTTCGTGAATATTTTTATATGCTTGATGTTGTTTTTCTACTTCTTTAGTTGTTTCTTTAGTTATATTCATTATTTTGTGCATAGCTTCATGTGATGCTTCTATATGATTTAACATAGCCTGATCTTCAAATGTTAATTCTTTTTGTTTTTCAACTGTTGCATCTATGGTTTTAAAAATACCAAGAGCATGAACTGATTTATTTTTCATCCAATATAATTGGGATTCTAATTGTTTTTTTTCTTTTTCTAGTAAATCTAAATTTTCTTGATTATAACCAACAAGTTCTGAGCCTTCTATGGTAATTTTTTCACTAACAACTAAACCCTCACTCATTACACGGAATATTTCGCCTTGTTGTTCTTTAATTGCTTTTAATCTTTTTTCTACTTCTTCAACATTATCTAAATCAACAATTCCAGCTTTAATTTTTGTATCGTCCATAAAATCACTAACTTTATCAATTAAGAAACTAATACCAGCTAAAGCCGCCGCACCTTTTTTACCAAAAATAAATGCACCTACTAAACCAACTGATTGAACAAATGGTGGTAGAGCCATAAAACCATCTACTATACTTTTTAAAATTTTGCCTATATTTTGGATTGTTGGAATTAAATCTTTACCTATATTAACAACTTTGACCATTCCTTGTGCAAGGTTTTTACCAACTGCTGTTGCAATCCTGTCTAAATCTTTTGCATTATCAGCTAAAAATTTATCTAAATCTCCAAATTGTTTTTTAAGTTCTTTAAAAAATCCAGCTTCTAACAGAACTCTTTTAAAGTTAAAAACTTTATCGCCAATCATTGAGAGAGTACCCTCAAATGTTTTTGCTAATTCTTTTGTTGCATTTCCATATTTTCCACCTCTACCAAATACTCTTTCAAATGCTTTGGCTGTTTCTTCAACTGATACTTTCGCACCAGCAGAAAAACCTAACATATCTTTAACACCTTTATCTCTAAATAAATCTGCGGCAGAGATACCAGCACTCATTGATCTTTGTATTTGTTCTGAGGTAGTTTTAAAATCTAGTCCTGTTACTGCGGCAACATTACCTGTTATTTCCATTAAATGTGCTAATTCTTCAGCATCTTTACTAACAACTGCTAATACTCCTGAACCTTTTTGTATTTCTTCTAGTGAGAAAGGAACTTTAGATGCAAATTTTGCCATTTCATCAAAAGCTTTTGCACCTTCTTCCGCAGAACCAAATAAGAATTTTAATTGAACTTTTAGATTTTCAATTTGCTTTCCTGTATTAACTATATTTTTAATAACAAGACCAGCACCTAAACCTATAAAAGCATTTCTTAAATTAAATACTGATGCTTTTAATTTTCCTAATCTTCCTTGAAGTGTATTTAAAGCCTGTCTTGACCTATCTTTTGCTACTATGTCTATATTAAGTTTTTGTGTTGCCATTATCTATATTTTTTATGTTGAGCCATCCTCTCTTGACTTTTATACTCATCTTGTTCTTTTTTCAAGTAAGCTAACCAAAGATTATAATGGCTTACAGGCATGTCTAAAACTTGTTGGTATGTAATGTGGAGTCTGTCGGCTACTGCTAATTGCGACCTTATTTCAGGTTCGCTATTTACTTTTTTTCGGCTTCCTCGTAATTAGTGTCTAAAAGGATTTTATTTGCTATTGTTGCAATAACATTGGAGTCTGCTTTTTTTCTTAAAGCAAATTTATCTTCAAATTGAAAGGCATTTTGGAGTTCGCCTTTTTCATTTTTAATCATTAGCTTCATTAATAATAAATCAACTAATACAGTTAAATCTTGAAAGTTATTTGATTTCTTAAATATAATATTTTTTTGTTCAAGAGTTAATGGCTCTGAATAAAAGACAGAGGGATTTCCATTATCATCTTTCCACTCCTCAACTTCAATAGTTATAGTTTTAAGAGTTTCAAAATGAGTTTTAACTCTATCAATTACTGACATATATTATTATACAGTAGATTCTGTTAATGCTCCTGTGCCTTGAAAGGTTACTGTTCTTGAAGTAACTCCATCAAGAGTAACACCTACTGACATTCCTGTAACGATTCCACTTCCAGAAAAATATGTATCGCCTGAAGTAGTACCCTCTGGATATAATCCAAAAGTTAAACTGCTTCCGCAATCCATTTCTTGTTGAGAAGTATCACCCTCGTCCCAATTACAATCAATAGTGCCACTAAAGGAAGTTCTACCAGCAATAAATGTTTTAACACCGCTTCCTAAAGCTGTATCTTCAACAACATCGCCTGAAGTTTCAAGAGTAAAACCCGTTACATTACTTGTAGTATTGCTTCCTGTTTTTACTTGACCCTCTTTACCATGATGTGCCATTATTTATTCTCCTTATTTATTTTGACTTCTGGTTTTTTAGGTTGGATATTTACTTTGCCTTGTGAGCCTGTCATCACAACTTTATCATTACCATTTTTTTTCTTATAACCAAGTTTTTCAAATTTAGCAATAGAATTTTCATTAACTATTACTTCATCTGAACCTTTACTCATTTTAATATCTTTAGCCATAATTCCTTTTATTACTTTTCTTCTTCATCGTCAATATCATCTTCTTCTAATTCTTCATCTTCTATATCTGTATCGTCAAAATCTTCTTCATCTTCATCTAATGATTTTTCTTCTCTTAATTCTTCTAATAAATCTTTTACTTCCTCACAAAGCATAGACTCTTTGTCGTGTAGTTGTTCAATTTTATCTATTTTTTTTGTTATTTTATCTATAATTTTATCTGCCATTTATTACTCCTATGGTGTTCCAGCATTATATTTATACATACACCTAACAACCATCCTTATTCCACCAACAGGAAACAAAGTACCCTCGTCAGTTTCTACTTGGACAACTTCAGTATCAAGTGCATTAGAACTTCTAGTAATATCAGTTTCTAAAGCAGTTTCAATAGCTGTAATTAAAGCATTTCTTAATGTATCTATATTGGTATCAGAACCTTTAACAAATCCTAGTATTACAAAGTCAATAGTACCTATTCTAGTTTTAGCACCACTTCCTAATTCTTGATCTTCTCTATTTTCTTCTGAGGTTTGTATTATTACTGCTGGATATTGTTGTTGTGATAATTCTTCTAATTCAAAAGGTTGTCTAGTACATAGTTTGACATCAGGAGAACTGATGGCATCAATTACTGTTTTAATATTACTTGCTATATCTTCTCTTACACTCATATTCTCATCGCATTAAGTTGTCTTATCATAAATTTATTAAATCCCTTTTGTATAATGGATTCTGTTCTTTGATTAAAGCCAAAAAATTCTCTTTTTGGTTCATTTAATACTTGGTTAAATAATGCCCTTTGACGCATTTGGGCATTTGAAAAATTTACACTAACAATATTCTTTCCTGTTTTTCTTATTGTATTGCCACTAGGAGTTAAAGCACCCATCATACGACCTGAATAAAATAAATCTACTCTAGTTGGTTTTCCCTCTCTTTGTAATTGTTTTAAATATCCCTCAGAGTAAGGTGCAAATGGAGAATCTTTATAGTCAATTCCTTTTTTTGTTTTAGTTCTGATAACATCTAATAAATGAAATCCAGCTTGTAGAAGTCCTTTATCAATTAGTCTTGGGAGTTTTTTCTCCAATCTTTTATATTTTTTTTGGAGTTCTTTTGCATTTGTTTTGATATTTGCTTTAAGCATTACCTATTTAATCTTCGTAAGCCATGCAAAGGTTCTCTTTCGCTTACAGAGATTACACCACTAGCATCACTATCATAATTAACACCATCTTCTAAAATAGTTTGAAATTCTTTTATGTAAGCTGAACTATAAAATTCAATCATTCTTTCAAATCTATCTTTATCTGCTTCTGGTCTAAATTTAGTTAATGCTGGTAAATAAAATTTTGATAAAAATAAATAAACACCAGCCCTTTCAAATTGATCTAAGTCCACTTTTGTATTAGACATTTCAGCAGTATTTAAAACTGTTATGTCGGTATAAATATTTGATTTATAAACAGGCCACCATTTAATTCTTAAATCTCTCAAAATATCATTAGTAGTTTGAGCCAACCAAGCTGTTACCTCTGATGCTCCACTTGCAATACCAAAATCAAACGCATCAGTTTGATAAGCAGTTACATCGGAAGCCGCTATGACATCTGCACCTGTAAAATTAGCCATATTATTTTACCAAACTATAAATAACTATAATAACAACAATAATAGCCATAATCGTTTTAGGATTATCTTTTACCATTTTCCAATATTGTTTTAATTTTTTCATTTTTTTCCCTTTTTCTTTTTAGGTTTTAATTTAACAACATTTTTAGCTTTATCAATAATATTGTCTTTACCATCTTTTAATCCATCTTTAATAATTTTATAACCCTCTTTTTCATAGGATTTTAAAAATGTTTTTAATTCTGCTTCTGGATTTTTATTTTTTTTATCAATATAGATATTCTTATCAAAAACTCTATTATTTTTTTCTAATTGAATTTTATAAATCGTCATAATATTCCTTTTTATTATTTAGTTTACCCTATGGGCGATTTCTCGCCCATAAGAATTAATCTATTACTCAATCGTAGAGTCTCCTCTAACTTCAATAGAAGAACTAGATTGTAAAGTACCAACACCATAAACTGCTGTTGCTACAATTTCATCTGCTCTTAAACTTGCATCTCTTTGAGTTTCAATTTTAAGGTCTTGCATCATCGCTAATGCAAAAGCATCTTTGTGGAATACTGCACCTCTATAATCTCCAGAATTATCTGTATATGAGATATTACCTGATTCATAAATAGGTATTCCAGCTAGACTTCCAATAAAACCAGCTCTTAATGCTTCGTTTCCTACAACACCATTTGGATTTGCAAATGTATTAGTCAAAGATGACTTAATATCATAAGCTATATTTGGGTGTAGAACTGTTGAACAACCAGATATGTCAACTGCTTCTTTTCTTAAATCTGCCGCCGCCATAAATAGAATTGATGGAGTTATTGTTGCTGTGAATGCTCCTCTTGTACTTCCAGAGTTACCCCATTCTGCAATCAAATCTGTATCAATTTTTCTTGCGATTGATTCTCCAAACAATCTACCAATGTCTGCCGCTACATTTCTAGGAGATGCGTTTCTTCCTAAATCTGTAAGAGTTGTCATTATCCCATGTTCTGCCGCTGTTATAGTAACAGAAGTAGGATTGATTGCTGTGTTTGATAAATCAGATGCTTCAGAAACTGCCGCCGCACTTACTTTTGCGTAAACAGGAACTTCAACTGCTTTACCACCCCCAGAGATAGCATAGTTTTTAACCAAACCTCTCATAAGGGATTTTTCAGAAGCTACGAAAAGTGCTTCTGCTACAATCTCTGTGTATAATTCCGAGAGTGTAGAACTTGTGCTTTCGTTTGCCATTGTTATTTTCCTCTAATTTATTTGTTTAACTTAATTTGAGTAGGCGCTTCGTCCCTTTGTTTGCGATATTCTGCATACTTGGCACGATCTTCCGCTTTACTCATATCTAAATCCTGAATTTTGAAAGGTTTTACAGTATTACCACCGATGCTCTGCTGACTCCCTGAACCAGCCAATGACCCTTGCGAGAAATGTGGGTTGGCATCTAAGAACTCTTTTACTTTTTCTTCAATCGTTAAAAGTTCGCCTTTAGAGTTATACCTAATATTTTTATTATTATCAAGTATTTCAACTCTATTATCGTCATTTAATCTTACTTCTTCTTTCAATAAAGAAACAACTTGACTTGGCGATATAGCTTTATTTCTTGAAGCAACAGAAAGTATTTGATTATCAATTCTTTCTTTTTTAATTGCTTTTTTGTAATTAAGAATTTCAGTATCTTTTTCAGCTATTCTTTCTCTCATAAGCTTTTCAAGTTCTGATTTTGATTTAGCTTCTTGAACTTGTTTAGCTTTTAAAGCTTCTTCTTCTTGCTTTTTAACTTCGTCTAACTGTCTTTGATGTTTTGTTTTTTCAGCTTCTAATCTTTGTTTGACTATTCTATCAACATCTTCTTGATTAAAAGTTGTACTTGGTTTTGGTTCGTCAGTTTTAGTTTCTTTAACTTCAGCTTCCTGAACATCATTTTGCGGTTGATTAACCTGTTTGTCATCTGACATTTTTTCTCCTATTTGTTAATATCCCATTGATTTATCAATATAATTACTAAAAATCAATACCATCATCATCAGGTTGAAATTTGTCTATCTCTGCTTTTGTAATTTCTCTGTTTTCGCTTAATGCTAATTCAACAACATCTATTAATGATTCTTGCTGATCTTCTGTAAGATTATAAGTTACAATAGGAAAATCATCGTATTTAGCCCTATATTCGTTATATAAATCAATTAATCTTTCATTCATAATATCTCCTATAAATTGTTAAAGTTATTAACTACATCATCAAAAGCTTTTGTAGTATTTGGTGTAAAGTATTTCATAAGCTTTCTTTCAATTTCTTTTACAGCTTTATTATCAATAACTCTTGGATTCATAGTCATAGCTGAGTGATTAGCCCAAGCTTCTAATGTTTGACCCTCTGTAAATGTTCTATTTCCATCTCTAACAATAGTTCTATATTTACTATAATAAGATTTACCATGACCACCACCTATTGTTTCTTTTGTTATAGCACCAATATAATCATTAAAATCTCCTGAAAACTGTAAATCAAAACCACCATTATATCTTGGTGCTAAGATTTTGTTTTTTAATTTTAGTTTAAATTTATATATCCCAGCTTGACTTGCAGTTCTTCTGTTTGAAGTTAAATATGTTTTAATTTCGTCATCAGTTAAAATTACTTTCAATTCTTTATTTAATTTTTCATAATATTTGTCTAATTTTGCTTTATCAAACATATTTGGTTGTTTTGCAGTAACATTAGCCCATTCATCATTAAAAGCTAATCTTCTTTTCTTTAACCCTTTTGTTAATTCAATAGTATCATCAACTAAACCTTGTACTTTTAAATGTGAGATACTATTAAAACCACCAACACCTTTAGTTATATTATCACTTACACCTTTACTAAATTTAGCTTTTAAAGCTTTATCATCTAAAAATTTTGCTCCTATTATCCTATCTATTCTGTGTGTGTATTCGTGAATAAATACTTTCATTTCTTCGGCTTCTCCAATTCTATTAGAGCCAATGTTTAATGTATCATCGCTTCTTCTATAAAAACCTCTCCCTGATTTCTTTAATGTTTTTAGTGCTGGTATGAATGCAATAGCTTTTGAAAATGGCGATGTTTCTGTTCCAAAAGCTTTTTCTAATAAAACTTTTTCATCTTTGCTTGTTTTTCCAAATATTGATTTAGTTGGATTTGGTACTGCTTTTGGTTTTACTTTATCTGCAAGTAATGCTGACTCCTCTCCATCTTCTTCGTACCAATCAGGATTGACATAACTAAATTGATGTCTGCAATTATAACCCCCTCTAACAACCATTGGATTACCACTCTTTTTACCTGACCAACTTCTAGTGTTCCATATTTCTTGTATTTCAGCTAAAGTAAATAAACCATTCTTTCTTTTGTTTAAACTTCCACTAACCATACTTCTACATAAATCTCTTGTAGTAGGTATTATATCTCCATAGTATTTTACATATTCTAGTCCAGCATCTTTAGCTTTGTTAAAATTTAGTGTTGCATCAAAATCTCTTAATGAATCGTTAAGTATCTGACCAGCAAATCTTTTCATATTCTCGCCTACTCTTGTTCTTGCATATTTACTTTGTAATTGTTTAATTGCTATATCAACTCTACCTTTTAATGCTGGGTTATCTCTGTTTCTTTTTACATAACTTACTAATCTATTTACTGCTGGGTCTTTTGAACTAGCATAAATACCATTAATAGATTCTCTTAATTCTTTTTCTAATACTGTAAATTCAGTTCCAACTAATGTGTTTTGATAAACTTTATCTGATAATATTCTTGTAAAATTGTTTGATACATCTTTAAACTGTGTGTAATATTGTTGCTTTAAATTTTTAACTAATGCTAAATCTCCCTTAGTAAGTTCTTGAAATTCTTTTGGAATAATACCTATTGTTTTAAATTGTCTTTCAATTCTTTTAGCTTGTTCTCCAAAACCTTTTCTAACAACTCTATCTGCAAAGGGTAAATATTCTTTATCAAGTATTGCTTTTATCTTTGGTCTTATTGCTACTGCACTTTGTAGTTCAATAAGCTTACCAGCATCTCTTGGTAAAGTAGTATCTGCTAATGATACTATTTGTTCTTCTATTTTATCTAAGGCTCTTGTTAATGATTCGTAATATTCAACTTCGGCTTTTTCAATACCTGTTATTCTGTATTTCGTTAATTCTTGTACTATATCTGACATAAAAATGGTCTTATCATAAAAAACTCAAAAACTCAAAAAAGCTTTTTTTTCATTTTTTTTCTCTTACTGCCATGCGAGTTATTTTTTGCCATAATTCACTTTGCTAGATTCTAGAGCATTCTGAAAAAGTGCGTGTGGTATAATAGGTTATGAAAAAGTTTTTAACACAAAAAAAGAAAGGAGGTATATAAATATGAATAATCCATTAATTGCGTTTGAAGATAAATCTATAAATCCTTTACCATTAAAAGGCAATCTTCAAATGTCTAATATGATTGATATAAATAAATCTTTAATAGATAAATTCTTTGTTGGAAAAGAAATAAGAGTTTATTGGAGTCAAGCTGGTCATCAATTAAATGCTGATGAACATTTTGTAACATCAATTTGTATCAAGGGCATATTAGAACATAAAGGTAATTGGTATAGAGTATTGCTTGAAAACGATACTTATACTTACTTTGATTATGAGGATATATTGACTATGGCAGTTAGATCAAAAGAATCTAAAAGACCAAACTCAATAGCTTTAAGATCAAGTAAGAATTGGTAATTATTAATCTAATAAAATAAGGCGATCTGAAAAAGGTCGCCTTATATTTCTTCTTCGGCTACTGTTTCTTTCTCAACTTCGTCTTGGGTAAATTCTCCAACTTCAGACTTTGTATCTATTTCTTCAAATATTTCATTTAGTTTTTCGTCATCATCAATTACTGCTCTTGCAATTTCTTTATCAACTTCTTTGCTAAATGTAGGAGAGCCAATGTTCATAGATTTTGCTTGTTGGTAATAAACTAAATCTGAAGCATAATCTCTTATGTTAAATGAATCAGGGTAATTTATTTCTCCATTAAATTCTGTGTTTTGGAATAGAGCATAAAGTTTAAATAATTGTTCTTCAGCTAATTGTAGGTTATCTGCTTTTTCAGATAGTCTAGCATTAAGTAATTCAAATTCTGTTTGTAAAGCTATTCCACTTGATACTGCTGTTTTAGTTGTTCTTACTGCTCCTGTGTGTGCAATTCTATTTATAGCTTCAACCTTTTTAGTTATTGAATCCATAATAGATTGTAAGTTAGAACCTGATGGTTGCAATAGATATGGTTTAAGATTTGGTTCTATTTCTTCAGGCATTTCTATTATTGCACCAGCACCAGCACTAGCATTTACCGATGGAGTCTTAACTAATGATGGATGATTTGTTAATCTAATAAGTTGCTCTATTTCAGAGAACTCATTGTAGATTGCTTTCTGCAAATCAGCAATATCAGTTAGGTCAGATTGGCCAATACCTCTTTTGTGCGATTTGGCATTGTATAAGATTACTGCTGGAATCTTACCAATCTGATTATCGGCAGTATCTATTAAAGTTGGTTCTGAACCATCTGCTTTTAAATAAACAGTATCTATTCTATCAGGAAACCACATTCTATAATAAGTTCCACCACTTCTATCAACTTCTTCTCGCACTTTTAAATAATCCAAAGAGTATTTTCCATTTACCTCTCTTTTATAATTCCAATCTAAAACATTTTCAGGAGTTACAATTGAAAGATAAGGTCTTATGTCTTGTTGTAATTCATCAGCTTTTGTTTTTGTAAAGACTTTAGGTTTGTCCAAAATTAAAAAACAATGTCCATATATTGCCGCATAATTTTGTGCGTGTTTCATAACTGTTGCAAAATTATTTCCCTCTAGGTCAGTATCTTTCATAAAAGATTCTAAACTAGATTCATCTGCCATATCTCCAAAATCTCTTGAAGCTTTTACTCTAAAAAGAAATGAAGAATAGATTTGAATAATATTTTTACAATGATTGTCGCAAGGAGTATTTAAAAGCCTTTGATTAAACTCGTTGTCAAGTTCTAAATTATATCTGTTAAGATATTGCCCTACCTGATAATCATACCCACCATTATACGATCTTATGTAATATTCCCAATTTGTTATTGCTTCTTTGAAATCTTTATGAGTATCTAGTGTTTGATCTTTGCTGTATGCCATATTGCCTTTGCTTAATATTCCATCTTTGAGGTTGCTTAAATGGTGTTTGAATAATTAATGGTTTTACATAATCTATTAAATAACCCAAAGCATCATTCATGTGGTCGTAACCATCTTCCTTATCAGGAATATTTGTATTCTCCTTGT
>VTLG01014086.1_pt1 | contig 22819 bp, 25 predicted proteins | sample 4694571 | NCBI WGS metagenome assembly VTLG01 (sample SAMN12604809, study PRJNA352737) | marine metagenome | biome: ENVO:00000447; feature: ENVO:00000209|ENVO:00000569|ENVO:01000036; material: ENVO:00002151; isolation source: viral sequences binned using virsorter ...
GAATCTGCAAAGTCTTTTTTATATCTGAGTGCATCTTGATTAGCATAGAACTCAGTAAGATAATTATCTGTCTCTTTGTTATCAACAATATGATTTGATTTTAGAGTTGATGGTAACTCAATGTAGTAGTTTTCTCTGTTAGTTTTTTCAACTAGTCCTTTGATTGCTTCATCAAATGAATCTGCAGTTTCTACTTGAGGTTCGCTGATCTGTGCATCTTCAGGACCGTTGCCACGTCCTGCATTTGTACCTTCTGGTGCTTTCTCCTGAGTCTCTTGTAGCACTTCTTCTATCTCAGGTTCTTGAGTAGATTGCTGTTGTTGTTGCTGTTGTTGACCATCAGATGAGTCACCTTTTTCGTCAGAAGGAGTAGAGTCACCTTGTACCTCTTCACCTTTTTCTGAATCTTGCTCTGAAGATTCTTGATTCTGTCTTTGCTTGTCAAGTTGATCTTTGCAATATGCGTGCAACTCTTTTGCTAATGAAATAGTATCTTCAAAAGTTTCTAGAAGATCTGCCTTTGCTTTGAAGTATAACTCTTCTGTAGTAAAAGGAATGTCAACGTGATGACCTACTTTAAAATGTAAGTTTAGTTTGTCTGCAAGATTTAATTGAGTTAGATCTTTGCTTTCAATGTCAAAGAAATCCTCTTCTTGTAAAACCTCATAACCATTGAAGAATGTTTTAGGTAAACCTTGATATCTACGCTTGATAAGTTTTTCAACACGAATGTCTTCAACAACATTTACGAATGACATATTAACTTCGTCTAACCAAGAATCATCATCAGGTGTATAGAGTGCGTGAGATACCTCGTGTGCTATAAGCAAGTCAGTAACGTAGTTGTTTTCGTGTGACCATGTTGGAAGTGTTAAGATTCTTCTAGTCACATCAAACTGTGCAGTTTGTACTGGACGATGCTCGATGATTAGATCTTCTTGTGCGAGTAGTTTTGCAAGTGACTCTTTGACGATGTTCATAATTCTTTGTGTCTTATACTATACATTGTAATAAGAAACCCTCCGCTTGGGAGGGTTGAGTAGACACTTTATCAACTGTCTACGCCTGGCACGTGCCTGTCGTAATGCTTGTGGTTTAAGGTGGCGTTTCTTTTCCTTCTTGGAATGATGCTGCCAGTTAGGGGTTGTCATTATTCCTCCTTAGTTATGACCGAGAAGTTTTGTTTTTTCTCCACAGATAATGTGGATGCAAATTTATCCTGTAAGGATTCTGTTTTATGAGAGATAACAAACACATTTGTTTTATCAGAAACAGTGTGTAGAATTTTGAGGAAGTCATCAGTACCAGATACATCTAAACTACTATCAAAGATTTCATCTAAGATAAGAAGATTAGTGTTAGCACTGTTCTTCATCTTAGCAATAGTTCTCCATGTAAACAAGAGTGCTAAGTCTATTCTCATTTTCTCTCCTTCAGAAAAGGATGCGTATGAGAACTCATCTCTAAATCTGGACTTGATAGTTTCTAAGAAATTCTCATCAAGTTCAAAGGACACATAGAAATCTAGTTCCTTGAGATACCTATTTATGAGTTGATTCATAATTGGTAGGTATTTCTTTATTATTGTACTCTTGATTCCTGTATCTCGGAGCATATTTGTGACAGTATTGTAATTGTCACGCACTCTTTTTTCGTCAAGTAGGGATTCCTCTACCTTCAATCCATCTTTTGCAAGTTGTTTTAATTTATCTTTCTCTTTCTTTAAACTACTATTACTACCAGTTGCTTCGTCTATCTTCTTTTCTATTGCTTTTATCTGACGTTTACGATATTGTATCTCTCTTTGTGCTTCGCTGATTGCTTGCTGTGTCGTAGATAACTCTTGTACAATTTCATTCTTATTAGATATCTTAACTAGGATATCATCTAACTCTCCTTTGAGTTGTTCTGTTGCTGTTTCGATTTGCGTGAGTTGATCAGTAATTCCAGATTTCTTATTAGTTCTAAGTTCTTCTGTGATTGCTTGCTGACAAGTCGGACAATGTTCATTGGATTCAAAAAATTTGTACTCTTTCTTAAATGCCTTCTGTTTATCTTTGAATCTACTTTCATAGATACGAAGTTGCGACAGACTAGCATCAACGTTTGCATATTCCTTTAGGGAGTCTTCATATGATTTAGACAACTCAAGGTCTTCATCTACACTTTTTGTAATATCTTTTATTTCTATTTCAAGATTTTCTATTTCTGCTTTACGTCTAGAGGTATTGGCATTTGATTGTTCTTTAAGATGTTCAATCAATGCTTGTTGTGTTTCAACTTTGTTCTTTGCTAGTTCAAACTGATACTCAACCTCTCTAATACTTTCTCTTATGAGTTTACATTTTTCTTTTAAGATGCCATTCATAGTAGAGAAGATACGAATGTCTAAAAGATCTTCAATAACTTCTCTTCTATTTGGTGGGGTAAGTTGCATAAATGGAACAAAGCAAGATGATCCTAAGACCACCACCTGAGTAAATGATTTATAATTCAACCCCAGAATACTTTGCTCCAGATATTTTTGCTGCTCCACAGAGGATGCCTCCTCTTTGGTTTTTGTGCCATTGAGATAGATTTCAAACACATTAGGTTTTCGCCCTCTGCGTACCATGTATTCACGTGAACCAATAGTAAAGTCTAACTCGACGAGTAGATCCTTTTCGTTTACAGCGTTGACCAATTGTGAAATTGTAATCTTACGAAAAGGTTTGTTGAATAACGCATAGCACATGGCATCCAAGAATGTGGATTTACCAGCACCATTTGCTCCAACAATCAAAGTAGCAGGACTTGCATCAAGTCTTATTTCACTAAAAGCATTACCAGTTGAAAGGAAATTCTTCCAACGAATCGACTTAAAAATAATCATTCAGACAAAAATTATTCTCTTACATAAGGAGGTACGACTATATCATCAGGAGAGACAACATAATACTCGTGTCCATGTTTAACACAAGAGTGAATAATCTCTCGATCATCCACTTCTACTACAGACATATCTGGAAAATTATCAGCTTCCAGAAGTCCAGCATAGCGTACTGCGTCGTCTTTGTCAAGGAACATGTAAACCATACGTTTATTATTATCAGTTTCTATAGCATATGCACCTTCTCTTTCTTTGCCAGCTACCGCTAAAATATACATCATACTAACTCCAATGCCTCAACGTATAAGGATTTTAAAATATTTTTGAGTGCATCTTTGTCAGAATGTTCCATATCATCAACATACCTTTCTAGTATTGTTAAAGTATCTTCCTTTTCAATATCTATCTCTTCGTTAAGGTCTTGTTCAAATGATGGATCTTCTATAACTTTGATCTCGTGAACTCCTGCAGCATACAATTGACTAATAAATCTTTCAAATTTATCTGTATTAGTTTTCTTTTCTACAATAATTTTTATAAAACTCTGAGCATACTCGTGATACTTAAAAATACCTGGTTGTATATTGTCCTCATTGTAATATATCTTTTGATATATCTCATATGGGTTTTGGATATACTCTAGTTCTAATGTCTCGGTGTCAAAAATATGAAACCCACGTCTATCTCTATAGTCATTCCAATAGATCTGATATGGATTGCCAAGATAAGATATATTACCTCTAGTGCTTTTACGATGGAAGTGACCTGAGAATACTTTTTTAAATCTTCTGTATGGGTCAGTGGGATTACCATGATCCATAATATATCCTTTGTGTGCTTCAAAACCATTGAGTTCTAAGTGACCCATTACAATAGAACACTTAGTTTTATCAAGGAGAGCATATGTTTCGTCTGAATTATTTTGATTAATCCATGGCACAAACAATATGGGTAGTCCACCTATCTCTACTTCTGTTGCTTTATCGTAGATATGAATATTATTATACTCGCCAATAATACCATCAAGAGTATTGATGTCATTTGTATCTTTAAAATATGCTGTGTGATTACCTACAAGAGAATGAACTGTAATATTCATTTCTCTTAACTTATCAAAGTATTCTGTCTTACTCCAGTTTGCTGCCCAGAGATCTAGAGTTCTACGATTATCATAGGTATCTCCTAAGTCTAATACTGTGTCGATCCCGCGTTTTTTTAGGGTAGGAAAGAATACATTCTTATAAAATTTATTAAAGAAATCATGGAACACACGACTAGATTTCCTTGCACCAAAGTGCTGATCAGTTATTATTGCTACCTTCATCTAGACCTCATAATAGGAGGAAGTTTACCAGACATACCCATACCAAAAAAGTTTAGAGTTAGTCTTGGTTTGTTACCAAATGTTTTTACACCGTGATAAGTTTTACTGTTGAATAGAACTAATCTATTGTAAACGTTTTCTACTGTTACTGTCTCTACAAATTGATCCATCATAGCATTAAATGCCTCATCATATTCTTCATCAGGTATGTCTTCTCCTAGGTAATGTCTTTCTTTAATTTTTAATTCACTTAGATACTGGGTGCAATATCCTTGTTTTGTTTTGTATATAGATGTCCCAGTATTAGGTTCGGGGTTCTTTGATAAGTATACTATACCACCAAAGTGTGTGTCAATATCTTGATGTACCCAACCACGGTTTTTGTTACCCTTGGCAAATGGTCTGATATTCTGGAAATGACATTGCATTGTCCATTGGTCTGGGCAGTTATCATGGAATAGAAGATGAATCTTCTGTCCAAAGTATGTAAAGAAACGATGATCCTCAAGGTGCATCTGTTTCGTTCTAGTACCTGGCCAGTTGCCTGTATCGGGAGAATAGTATTTAAAACTCTCTGCTAGTTCTACTATATCGTCAGGGTTATCAAAAAAATTATCTACAATAGTTATAGGGTAGGTCACTTAATTTTTATCTGCACGTTCTCCTTAATAGTATTATAGTCAGAGGATCCAGTTTTGTCATCTGTATGGAAAGCAACCTCATATCCTGACTTGTCTAATATTTTATTCTTAATTTCTAGTTGACGTTTTTCTTTTTGTATCCTTCTTAGAAATGCATAGTATATAATCTGAGTAAAGTAAGCAAAAGGATTCTTACTTTTGTCTGGATTAAAATTTTGAATATATTGTACGCAGTTCTCAATGCCATCACATATCATATCCTCACGGAACATGTAGTTGACAAAATTTGGTTTGTATGACAAGTGTGTTGCTATCTTTAAAAAACACTCGCCAATGTAATTACTAATCGGTGGACGCTTTTCTCCCGCTTCTTCTGCTCTAAGACACTGTGCTTTGAAGATTACTAGTGCTTCTAGAAACTCTTTATTATTGACATAGTGCTCACTCTGTACTCTTTTTCTTACCATCTTGGAGGTCTTTGTTAGTTATATTTTATAGGAAATATTAGCGATTGTCAATAGGGACTTGACAAATCGTAAAATTGCCTGTAGACTCTGAGTGTGCTCTTTCAAGGATTGGTCTGGTCCTTATTATAAGACTTCTCTAGAGAGACTCTTGCTTCATCGACTGTAGATATTCTTCCTTTACCTTCGGGTATTAGATCTCCGTTTAGTTTACGTAGAGACATAGCATAGAATACTTGAACCTCTGCGTCAACTTCTACTATAGTAATAATTTTATCTTTAGGTATTATAAACTGTTCTTCCTTAGAGAACTTCATCCATGGAGAGACCTTTGCTCCCGCTTTATTGCCTTGCATAACAACCTCTTCAACTTCTATAGGGTTGTCTACAATTAGATAGTCTCCGTTGTCATCTCTCACAGAGGTAACTATAGAGAGAATCTCCTCTCCAGACACTAACTTTAATGCTGCTAAGAATTCTTCTTTATCCATTTTTACTCCTGATGGGGACATCAATGAATTCATAATCAAAGTTTTCTTCATTATATATTTTGACTCGCTCAACTAAATGATTTAATGTGTAATTTCTATTGCGACCCTTAGAGATATCATCAGCGATATCATACAGAGTAGCTTTGGTTTTGTGGTCGCCCTTCCTAAGAACACGACCAATGCTCTGAAGGTTTCTTATTTTGCTTTTACTAGGCGATGCAAAGACAACATTATGTAAATTCCTAATATTAATACCAGTGCTGAAAGTCCCATAAGATGCAACTATAATAGAATCATTTGTAGTTTCGGCAATTTGTCTTGCCTGTTCACGGTCTTCAGTATCTATACCACCATGGACAAGGAACACTTTACGGTTATCCTCTACTTTATTATTTATCAACTCAAAAAGTGGCATTCCATGCCGTTCAACGTAGTTGAACAGGACGAGTGTATTACCAGATAGGTCACAAACTAGGTTGCGTATAAATTTATTTCTTCTCTCGTGTTCTACAAGGTAGTCCATCTCCTCTTGATAGGTATCAAATGGTTTTCTACCGTGTTTAAGTATGAGGACTTTGATCTGAAACTCAGATAGATGTCCATCTCTAATAAGTTTTTCTGTCTTAGTGACTTTGTTTACACTACCAAATACACCTTCGAGCACTAAGCGATTTGTTTCTGTACCATCAAGCGTACCTGTAAAACCAACGCGGTATTTACAGTCATACAATTTATTCATAATACTAGTCAAAGACTTTGCTTTGAATAGGTGTGCTTCGTCACCTATGATTGCACCGAACTGCTCAAAGTATATCTTTGGTAACTTATACACTGACTGCCATGTGGTTATTATCACATCTTTGTCAGAATCAGGGTTGATACCACCACGCACTCTGTGGCAATGAGTCTTTACATCCCACCCATAGTCTTTGAAGTCCTTATACATCTGTTCAACTAGAGATGTAGTAGGAACTACTATTAATGTTTTTAATTTTTTCAACTCCCAGAAACGTGTGAGAGCATAGATCATAAGGGATTTACCAGAACCTGTAGGCGACAAAAGTAACTTGCGTCTATGTCTCAACGCTTCGTATATTCCCTTGTACTGATAGTCTCTGACCTTATGTGGTAAATGTAGTGTCTTTATCCAGTCTCCTATGCCTTCGGGGGTAACGAATTCATCCACCTCTGATGGAAGACCATAGTGTTCATTGTCTCTATGGATAATCTCGTACCCTCTTTCTTCACAGAATGAAGTAATATAAGGGAGAAGACCAACATAAATCTCACCTGTACCTGGACTGAATAGTTTGATTTTTCCATCCCAGAACCTCTTCTTGTACGCTGACATGAACTTTGCCTGAGGCACTTCAAAAGTAAATTGATCTGCTAACTCGTGACCTACGTGAGGTTCACATTCAACTTTCAAGTATACTTCATTCTTCTTCTGAATAATAACGTTAGATTTCATATCCTTTTAGGAACTTGGCGAATTCAACCGCATTCTTTATATGGAAAGAACGGTTATTAATTGCCGAGAGAATGGTCTTTAATGCCTCGACCATCTGGTTGTAATACTTTACTTTAAGAAGAGATTTTTGATATTCCTGATCCGCTTCCAAATAGATTGGTACATCTGTTTTGATCAGTTTAATTGGAAATGGAGTTTCCGATTTCCCAGTATAGTATTCCCACCTGTCACGGTAAGTTCGCTTCACATCTAGTTCTGCCTGATCCTTTAAGGTGACAAAACTATTGTAAAGTCTTAAATATTTAGCATGTAATTTAGGGATTGCTAACGAGTCTGTGTCTAGTTTTTCATCATCTAAAGGAGCGTCTTTCGCCCACATGTCATTCAAGGTTTCTAGATTCATACTTTATTATTATTTTTATCAGTTATCTCATACATAGTATACTTGAAATTGACCTCTGCTGTAAAGTAGTTGATGTCAGTTGCGGATGAATCAAACTCTAACGTGGTCAAACTTGTAGGAAATATGTTCATAAAATTGACTGTGGATATAGTGTTGTAGTTACTGTTGAGTATTAACAGTCTAGCATCACTCATTGTTTTATCAAACTCTGTTGTTCTTCCTTTTTCATCAACGTTGGTGATATACTCGTAGAAGTCTTTTTGATGTTTAGGATTAGTCAGTCCTTTCAACCATCTAAAAATCTCATAGTAATTATCTAAATCTTCATTGACTAAGAATCTTAGGTTAAGATCTCCAAAGGTCATTTTATCGCCTGGCACTGAGTAATCCTTGACAGGTGTAGGCACCTCTCTTACACCAATGTTCACCTCTGGTATAGAAGCGGACTGGCAGAAATAATCTACATTTGGTGTCCGACCAATAACAAACTTAAAACCTACAGGAGATAGAAAGTTTTTATTGGAAGGATTAAATAGTGTTGTCTCTGACATTAGCAGTTTTTGTTTAAGTTCTCAGCCATATCACCACCGATGTTAGCACCTTGTTCTCCACCGAACATTGCTACCCAACCAGCTGCAACCCAACCAACAAAAGGAATAGAGGATACAGCGGGAGCAGCTGCAGCACCAACGCTAGTTCCAACTAGTCTACCAGTTCCTTCTGCACTTCCGACTGCCTTGATACAGGCAAGGTCTTTTGCTGATAGTTCTGGGTTATTCTGAACAAATTGATCAAGAGGTGCAATCCATGATCTTGCATTAGATACTGGTGCACCCTGATTAGTCTGACCATCCATGAAGTATTCTTCAGCAACCTTAGTTGTGTTATTTGCAAGTCCTAAGAAACCACCCTTCTCTTTGATGTCCTTAGTGATGTATGCTGTCTTGGGATCATTCGCTTTGTAACTTATCTTATATCCTTCTTTATCTGCTTGAACAACATAAGAAGTATAAGGACCTACAGGTATGTCTAGGTCTGGTAGTTTATCGTTATTTCGTCTGCTAACCATTCCGATCATACCAATGTGAGTCACACCCACTGCTAATCCTAATACAGCCGCAAACCATTTTATAGGTGACATGATAATATTATCTCTGACTTATTTAGGTATTCTCTATGAAAGGATTTTTGAAAGTATGGTCGATACGGTTCGGGTTGTATGTTTGTATAATCATAGGCATACCTGTAACACAGTCTATCACTGATAGCACCTAGTCTTCTGTGTTGTACAATACTGTTATCAAATAGTAGGAGATCTCCATCTTCTTTGTACCAATGATCGTATGCATATGGTTCTAATCCTTTCCTTATCTCTGACAACACCAACTCTGCATCTTGATCACTCATACCTTTGATGCCTGTTACAGTATTGAAACTATAATGTAATCCTTTGATACCGCCAGGACTTTGAATGACTAATGGTATCTCAGTATCTGGGAAAGGACACATGTTTTTGTACATCAAATTATCTTGCATATCATTCAGACCAGGATTTATCTTGCCAGGTGTGAAGTTATGGATCAATATCATTTCATCCAGTTCACTACGAAAACTCTCTGAGACCCCCTCATAATAGTCTGTAGTGGTCATAAAACCTGTTGCACTCCTAGTTGTACCTTTGACACCTAGTAATGCAATGCCAGGTGTAAAACATATATCACCACTTTCATTGCTGTGCCATAGTAATTCACCCTCTGCAAATATTCCCATCCTCTTTCCATTCTTCTTCATCCCAGTTACATTTAACATGTTACCAAACTGTTGGGGATGTGTGCCAACTCTTATATTATTAAACTCTCTGCATATATCTTTGTCTATCGGATCTACATTGTCACTATTCAATATGTTTTCAAAATGCCTATTTGCCCACGGATACTTATTGTATAGATATGCAACCCAGTTGAGACGATCATCTCCCCACTTCTTCATCAAATTATAAAACGTCGCACGATTTAAGTTAGCACCTCTTATGATAGTAACTAACGTCTCAAGGTGCAATCTTCCTATCTCTTTCCATTCTTCGTCTGTGATATTGTTTAGATCTACATCATCAATATAGATACCAAAACTACCAAGACCATTGATATTTGATATTTTCATACACTTATATATTAGCATAAAAATAGGGGAGGTGTTACCCTCCCCGAATCGTGATAATAAAGGATTGGTTCATGACCTTTCCCCCTAACTCTATATAATTATTTACTAAAAAATTTATACCTAGTAGATAATTTACTTAACAAAAAGAAATGCCTAGTCTTCTTGTTCTGGTCGAATTAAGTTTTTGGTTCTGTTAGGATCATCTTTCCATTGTGAGAAAGTTCCTCCTTTGTCAGTTCCAATAGTTACGTAGTCAAGTACCTTTGCTACGGTGTTGTATTTCTCAAGTATCCTCTCAACAATGATCTCGTCTTGTAAAGGTCCTTGAGATTTTTTTGTCAACTCTGCAACTGATTCTTTACCCAAGTGTGTTTCAAGGTAGTCTAGTATGTTTTCTTTTTTCCTACCATCACCTACGTAGGTGTCGATAAAGTGGAAAGTTGCTGTGAGTCCACAGATCATATCACCTTTCAAAGCATTCCATCCTTTGAATGTTTTTGTGTCATTCAACTGTTTATAGAGGTCAATTGCTTGAGTAGTGTAAGTCAACTTGTACTTTGAGATTGTTTCTTTGACTTGTTTGAAACCGTGGATTCCGTTTTTACCGTCATCATCGGCACCAATTAACTCAACATGTATACCAAGTTTCTTGAAGTTATCTTCTATTGTACGAGCGTACTCTGCTCCTTGAGCAAGGTCTGCACGTAACTTAGCAACAGAACTAACGTTAGTTCTTGATGTGTTGAAGTCTTTGAAGTACTTTGCTTCAGCAATCTCACACTCCTCAACAGTAAAGTTAGATGGGTGTGGTTGTATCTGAACTGGTAATTCAAACTCAGGAGCATCTTCGACATAGATTCCTGCTAATACACAAGTGTGCTGACCATCGACAACCATTAGGTCACCGTTTGGTCTTTTGAAAACAGAAAGAGGTTTGACCAACTCTGGTCTAAACACCTCTGCTTGTTTTATTAAGTTTGTGTTTATTAATCTCTGGTACTTAGAATCAACTTTTAGTTCCTTTAACGGAATGTATTGTACTGGTATAAAAGGATTCTTTTTAAATCTTTTTCTTACGCCTGATATTCCTCGACGTATGGTGTGTTCGACTAGTTGCCAAACGCCCTGCACCGCAGAGCTTACCCTTCTTAGGGGTGCGAATGTGGTCATGATTTTCTCCTGACTATGTGATTAGCGTCCCTGACTACGTTAAAAGTCTTTTGCGAGACGGTAAGACTATTTATACACAAAAAAAGAGACCCCGAAGGATCTCTTAATATTATGTAACAATTGTATTGATTACATTAGGTTTGCAACTTTAACTCTTCTGTAGTAAGCGTTAGCATTCAAGTTTGTAGAATGCTGTGGATCACTATTTGAAAGTGCTGCTAGTCCCTTAGCAAATGGGTTAAGAACCATTCCATAACGAGTCTTAAACCCGATACGTGGTTGGAATGTATCCTGACCAATCGCTCTGTACATTTGTAGAGGAACATATGGGCAGTAGAATAATCCTGCATCATATGCATTAGAACCCTTGTAACCTACAACGTAGTACTGATCGCTAGATACGTTTGCTGAATATGGGTCGATGTATACTTTGAAACGTCCGTTAAGTGTACCAACGAATGTGTTTCCTGTGTCATCAACTTCTCCGATTCCACCAACTGCTCCAGAGATTCCTGAGTCGTAGTCAAGAACACCACTCATAGCAAGTGCAGATGCAACGTCACTAGAAGTGATGATTACATTACCCTTTCCTCTACGAGTCTCATTTGCAATTGCGTTAGCGTCTCTCTCAATCTGGAACATAAGTCCTTTGAATTTCTCAACTGACCATCTTCCGTTTGAGTCAACGTCTAGATCGAATACACCAGCGTTTGCAACGTTAGCTTGTGCACCAGGTTTTGCACCTCTGTACACTGTTCTAACAACTTCTCTGTTGATTTCAGCAAGTATCTCTGTTGAGAGAATGTTTGCTAACTCAGACTCAGCATCCAATCCATGGATTGCTTTCAAGTCTTGAGCAAGTTCAACTGAGTAGTCTGCTCTTAGGGCACGACCTTTAGCTTCAACCGCAATACGGTCTATGCTGAATGCCATTTCCATGAAAGCATTACCAGATGAATCTCCTAAAGATTCTTGCTCTGAAGTTGTGAACTTAGATGATGCAAGGTCATATGCTGTGGAAGTTGTACCGCCACCAGTAGCATCGTTGATTAAACCAGGGTTTTTCTCAGTTGTTGCTGTTGGAGGTGTACCACCTTTAGTTCCAGAGAACTGTGCATCAGGTTCGTCGAAGAATGCCTCGTCTCCACCTTGTTGTACGTACTGAGATCTCATCGCAAAGATAAGTCCAGTAGGTCCTGACATAGGTTGAACACCTGCGATGTCATAAGCAATAAGCTTAGGCATTGCACGACGGATCAAACTAATTAGAATAGGATCGAAACCATCAATAGCTCCAGAACCTGTAGTTTGAGTGTTGATAGGACCAACGTTTGTTGGTGCTTCAGTTAGCACTGCACGCTCTTCGCGTAGTGCTTTTTCTTGGTTGTCCAAGAGTATAGCAGTAACAGACTTACGATAGTTATCCTTTATCTCAGGAAGACCTTCGTGATTAAGAACTGGTGCCCACTTCTCTTGGAGTTTTTCTGCATTAAACATGCTTTTATACACTCCTTAGTGTGTGTTTGGGTTTACAGTTTTACAACCTTCTAGCGAGTTGTTGAACATATGAAGACATGCTCTCGCTAATGGCTTCAACTTTTGCTGGTTGCTCATCAGAGATTTCTTCTGCTACTTCAGGCTTCTTAGCACCGAAATAACTCTCTTTGATTTGCTCCAACTTTTCACGATACGACTCTTCGGTTTTGAATTCCACTGCTTCAGCTAAGGATGTAAACTTGTCCTTTTGAACTTCTGCAAGTCCTCTGGATAGTTCACTCAAGATCTCATTTTTACGATAGTTGCCTACGGCTTCATGTAATGCAATGTTCTTCTCAACTTGTTCGTTAAGTCGGGTCTCCATTTCATCTAATTTGTTGCTCATATCAGCAACTGCATCTAACTGCTCATCTGGCAGATTGATGTTGCTTTCTACGAACAATGCTTTTAATCCACCCATAAATGCTTCGGTGACTTCAGCACGAAGACCTTGCTCTACTGCAAGTTCGTTCTCAGTCATCCACTCTTCACAAGCATATGAGAGGAAATTCTCTACGCGATTAGCGAACTCTTCTTTGATTTTCTCAAGTTCTTCACCAATCCTGCTTTCTGCAGTTTCCTTAAGAGATTCAATCTTACTGTTGACCTTCGCTTGTACAGCGGCTTCAAACACAGTAGTTGCTTTCTTTTGGAATTCTTCGTCAAGGTCTGCACCAGACAATACTGCCTTGATGTCTTCGTTGACTTCTTCTTCGGAGATTGTTTCTCCTTCTTTTTCTACATCATCAAAGATCTTTGCAGATAACTCACCAGGCATACTGGATGATGCACCTGATGGTTTTGTTTTGATTGTAGAATCACCTGTTGTTGAAACAGGAGCTGCAGCCTTAGCACCAACGTTGTCGGGACCTTCTGGCTTTTCCTTTGTAGAACCACCTACCTCTGTGGCAGAGTTCTTTAAGTCAGATTTCTGAGGAGGAACCGCACCTTTCTTGATGGCTGCATCGCCAACGGCTGCGTCTTCCTTGATTTCTGCTTCAGGAGCCGCGGTTTCTGCGATCACCTTTTTGAATTTTTCATCAATACTTGACATTAGTGTTACTCCTTAACGGATAAATTAGACTGCTTTAAGATTTAATATTAATTATTTATAAATCACAAGCTTCTGAGTAGTTGATCGAAAGCACGGATCTTTCTTTCAGCAAGTTCCTCAGCTGAGGGAGCGTTATCCAAAGACTGTTGGATTGCTTCAATTTGTGCTTCTTTTATCTTGCCATCTACAAGTGTCCATTCCCTACCTTCCATGATTCCTTCAACGAAAGCGTCAGGTGCGGATGGATCAGCAACTATATCTGCTGCTGTAGAAAGAACAAAGTCGTCGGCAACAACAGAGCTTCCGTTTTCTTTTTTCAAAGAACCCAAACCTCTGGATGAAACACCTAGTTGCACCCCTTCCTCTAGCAAGCTCTTTGCGATCTTACCCATAGGGGTTTCAAGTAGTTTTGCCTTACCAATAAAGTTATGACCTTCTGGTGTTAACTCAACTATCTTATGCGACACACGATCTAAGTTAATTGTAGGACCGTCTGGATGTCCAAGTTCTCCAAGAGCTCTTCCGCGTTTAATAAACTCTTCATTGTACTTTTGAACCTCACGATTCATAGTACCAAACTTGTACATACGTCCATTACGGTTAGTAATCTCGGTCTGTAGAAACACACCCTTTATGTAGGTGTCCTTCTTTCCGTCTTTTTCCTCTACGAGGATTTCAACAGGTTCAATTTGTTCCGTGATTAACTTCATCAGTTTCCTCTTGATCGGTTACTTCAATATTGCGGTTGATTATTTCCGCTGTTTCTTCTGGAGATGCTTCGCCTTCTGGAGGAAGACCTGTCTCTCTAGAATTCACATTACCCTCATCGGGAACGTGCGGAAACATACGGTTAGCAACATCTAATTTGCTTGCATCAACTGCAGCTGCAGCTTTTACTTGCAACATATCTTTGAGTTTGTCTAAGGCATCTGCCTGTCCACCATCCCAAAGTAAATCAACAATTTCTCGTTCTTGCGTAGCCATAATATATTCTTTGTCTAGATTTATTTATTACCGTTTTAATTTTGAGACGCGGAAGACCTACGAGGATCCTGTCTACCATTCATTTTTGGTGGAGTATCTCCGTTCCTTGCAGCTTGTTTTTGCTGTGCAATCTGCACATCTTTCATCTCTTGATCTTTTGGTATGTTTTCAATATCCGCATCTATCATTCCTTGATCCAATTCTGTCTGACTCAATGGATCTATAACTCTTCCACTATCAATATCATCTTTCATCTCTACATCCATTTCTTCCATCTGTTTCTCAGTTTGACCTAAGATCTCAGAACGTATATGATTAGTAGAGAAATATTTACCAACGTAAGGATCCATGGCAGCAATGACATTGAGTTTCTCAGTCATCATTTCAAGATTCTTAAGTTCTGTAAAGTGATTGTCATAAAGATAGTCATATTGAATATGCTCTTTCATATCATCCCAATCTTCTGGGGTGATAACACTCTTCAAGATTAACTGTGTTTTCAACGTATCTTGGAAAAGATCGCTAAACTTTTTGCGAAGTTTACCTACAAATTTAGTAAACTTTAATTCATCTCTAGTGATCTCAGATGATCTACCAATGTTGAATGATGTTCCGCTTTCTAATCTACCAGCAGGAACATTTAACGCTTTGTAAAGTTTTGTTTGGAAATATTGCACGTCTGTCAATTCTCCAAGGTTCTGACCACCTGGCAATGTAGTAATTTCTGTTCCTCTACCACCTTCTCTACGTGGTAACCAGAAATCTTCCATCATTGACATGTATTTTCTATCGTCTCTTATCTCTCCAGTAGATGCATCATATACTAATTTGTTTCTATAACGACCCATTACTTCACGAAGATATTGCTCCGCTTTTACTTTTGGAAGATTTCCTACATCAATATAAAATATTCTACGCTCTGGTGCTCTAGATATTCTATAAATTACAAGTGAATCTTCAATCATTCTAAGTTGATTAAGGACCTTTATACCCTTATGCAAATAAGATAGTACAATATTTCTATTAGTATCCATCAATCCAGATACTACATAAGTGATTGCATCTTTTGCTATTCTAATTCCGCTATTAGCAGAAGTATTATTTAAACCTTTTGGATTGTATAGAAAATACTCTTCGCCTTTACCGAAGTCATACTTCATAAACTCATCTGCAGTTTTTGGTTTTGTTATCTGTCTTACTTTCTTTATCTTATGTGGATCAATATATCTTAATTCTAAAATTCCTTTAGCAGGATCCTGTAAATCAATTACTTTATGATAATATAAACGCCCATCAATGTACCATCTGCGGAACATTTCATGAGCTTTGGAATCGAATGCTAATAAGTTTTTAACATAATCAAACTCTTCGCGAATCATGTTTTTAACACTATCACTCACTTCGAGATTATCAAGGTTGACTTGAACAGGACTATCGTTCTGATCAGCAACAATCGCTTCATGGATAATATCTTCAATAGCTTCGTCCACTTCTGGATGCATTGCCATTTCACGATATTTTTTTACCATATCGTATTCGGTCTTGAAGTTACCGTCTAGGTCAAGATACTGACCATAGTAACCTCCAGCAATATAACTTGTAGCTCCATCGTCACTCGAAGGTTGAATAGGGGAAGGTGCTTTCCCCTTTGTTTGCTTCTTATTAAACGAGAAACCGAATAACTCTGCCATAATATGTTAGGTTCCTTTACCTGACTATTTAGTTAGGTTATAAAACCTCGTTACTTCCACCAGTAGATGTATGGTACTGATATGCAAACTCAACATCAAACTCTTCATAAGAATCATTGTTGTCGTATGCAACTGATACCTGAGATACACTTACAGGGAATCCAGCGAATAATTTATATGTTCTAATTACTTCTAATTCTGTAGAAGTGCCACCGAACTTGTTTAACTGCTCAACTGTTATATCTTCTAGAATACCACCAGTTGTAACATCTGCTTCTGCTGTGTTGGTATCAACTCCGTTAGTAAGTTGTATCCATCTTTCATATGCAGAACGTAATTCAAATGCATCATCCATATAGAATGTTGCTGTCCATGTTTCATAAGTTCTGTCGCCAGGTACTTTGATAACACGTCCACGGAAGGGAAGTTCTACTGTACCTACGTTAGTTGCTGGTAATGCAGCTGCCTTACACATGTAAGGAACCTCTCCACCTTGCACTTCAGAGATTGCTGGTGGAGTTACCCCAGTTGGGAAACCGTGGTTTACTTGAAAGAGATTAGGACGAACACCACCCTTAATCGCTTTTTGAAAGGATAAAAGACCTAATGCTGTTGACATTGTTAGATTACTCCGTTAATTATCTGCGGGGGATAACTTCCTCAAACGATACGCCTGTGCGTGTCGCTACGAAAGTTAGTGTGATAAAGTTGATTGAGCGTGCAGGCTTGATATAAAAATCTGCCTTAAACTCATTCGCGTCAATGATTGCACCAGTGTTATTGGTGGTATCACACACAACTAAGAAGTCTGTAATTCCTCTTTCAGCTTGAATGCCTCTAAGGAATGGTTCAACAACATTCTTAAAGTTGTTACGTGTGAACTCATCGTTAAGTTCAAAAAGGACTCCCTTCGCAGCGTTGCCGATTGTCTTCTCTATCACATTGAAAAGACGTCTAACATTGATGCGATCAAATGCAGATGGTGAAGCGAGAGCAGTTTTGTCACCGAATAAGACGATACCCTGACCAGGTAAACTGGTTACTGGGTTGATTCTCTTTTGATAAAGAGTGTCTCTTTCAGTTTTAGTTGGTGAGTATGCTAATTTTACAGCACCTCTAATTGCACCACGATTCAATCCTGCGGGAGAGAACCATGGAGTACCGTTTGCAGTTACGCTTGCACATAATCCTGCAACGTCTCCGTTAAGAGGAACGTAACGATACTTGTCAGCAAATCTGTCGTAGATGTATTTCCATCCATTGTCAAACACACCGAATGATGTCGATGCCATGTTAGAATAGAAACTAACTACATTGTTTGTTTGTGTTGTGGAACTTGTAACTCCAACAACGTCTCCTCTGTATGGAGATAAGAAACCAACACAATCTTTTCTCAAAGCACATATTGAAAGAACTTGTGAAGCGATTGCTTGTGTGTTAGTTTTACTTGATGCGTCACCAGGACCCATAAGTAGATAATCAATATCTAAAGTCTCAGTGTCAGCGAACTCTTGAAGTCCAGTGATAATTTCACCTGATGTTGCACTTAATGTCTCAGCACCTTTTTGGAAAGTGTAAGTCTTAGGAGCAGCAAACAGATCAAATGTTTCTGTAGATGCATTTCCTGCATTGTTTGTGCCAGCAATGTTACCACCAGTAGCACCCTGATTAGCACTTACATCATATACATCTGTCTCGTGAGAACCCCAATAGATGTAACTTGACTTGTCAAGTATAACTGTTGGGTAGTAGTTTACAGAACCAGATGATGTCTTAGAGTTATTTGACTTAGACAAATATGTATGTTTCTCAAGGAGTGTGTTTGGTTTACCAGTAATTGCACCAGTAGAATCCCAAACTGCGATGTGCATTTCATCGTTTGCACCACCACGGTCTGCGACGTAAGGTGAAGTACCAGGTCTAGGAGCTATAGAAGACCACTTAAGTCCAGTGAATACTTCCTGTTGATCGTACCACTCAACTTGAGCAGTCACGTTAAGGTCAGTAACACCATTTTCAATCTGATCGGTAGTTGTCCATGTGTCAGAACTAATAAGAGAAACCTTGTTAGTTGCTGCGTCCCATTCATAAATGTAACCTGACTTGGCACCGCCAGCGTTACCACTTGTAGTTTGTACTAATGTACCTACGGTAGTAGTGCCTAACGCACCGTCAAGGGTTAACGTTACATCAGCACCTTTGTCTATTACACCAACTTTTATTGCATTTGACTCTACGCCAGGATCACGTGCTGCCCATTTGAATGGGTTAGCTGTTGCACTGTAATAAGATGCTTCATATACATCTTTCGTTGGTATTGAAAGAAGATATGGAGAAGTTACAGAATCGTCAGATGCTGTTAACTGCCCACTTGTCGATACGCGAACAACATCTAGTACCCCACCGTACTGTAAGAAACTTGCTGCAGTCCACCAACTAGTTGCATTGCCCTCAGCTGGTTCTCCGAATATTTCAATTAGTTGAGCTTCGGTGGATATACGAACTGGTGTTAAAACAGGTCCTTTACTAAATGCTCCTGCTATTGCACCTACGTTTACTTCAACCGTCTCAATCGACCCAAGTGTTAAATCCCTTTCTTGGATCTCAACTCCTGGAGATAGAAGCGTGCTTGCCATGCGATTACTCCGTCAGATAAATTAATTTTTGTCTAATATTATTTAGAAAAAGGTCTTTCTTTACTTATAGTCCCACATATAACTGCGGTCACCATACTCATCTAACTTCCATTTCTCTTGGTTTTCTTCGTTCATATCTATAGTCCACACACTGCCACTTTCGTCAACTATAGTCTCATCTTCTAATCCATCTACTATAAAACCAAATGGTGCCATGTCTTGTTCTATTTGGTTTTTTTGCTCCTCATATATCCTTCTTCTGATGTCTTGATCTGTTAATTCTTTGAAATAATCCTGTTGTACCAACCAAGCAAAGATTACTAAACACATTACAAGATCATCATTATACCCCTCATCTGCCTCAAAACTTTGTTTGTTTTGTATGAATGTAGTCAACTCTGCTACGATGTTATAATCCTTAACAAGTAACTTATCATCTTCTATCAGTGTCTTGAGGTTTGAACATCCTTGTGCTTTGACAGTCTTACTCATTTTGACACCCATCTGTGTTTTGCTACCTGAGAATCCTTGTCCAACAATTTGCCCTGCTCTACCACGCATAGCACACATCAATACATTTTCATATTCTATATCGTAAAATAAACTTGAAGCAACTGCTTCTCCTATATCATTTACTTCTATTAATACATGTGCTTTATTATAATTTGTTGCAACATTGTAGATAACATTAGGGAATAACATAGGTCTGACATTCTTATCCCTATATTTTGCTACTAATCTCCACGGTGCGTGTGTAATGTCTATCACTACAAACGCAGAATAATCTTGTGCTAAACCACGAGATACATCTACACATATGATGTAATCATGATTGTCCATTGGGTTTTCATATATGTCAAGAGATCCATTAGTTGTTAGAACATCATCGTAGGTTAGTGTTCTAAGTTTGGATGCTGTAATTAATGTATCAACAGATCCAAGAAATTCACAGTCAAACTCTTGAGTAAACTGTCTCTCAGATGTATTGGCAATAGTTTGTTCTTTCCACTTCGCATCTCTACCTGGCACTTTTGACCAGTGAACCTCAGACCACGCATATCCATTTCTACCTTTCTGTGCATCTACCCATAACTTATAGAAATGGTTCATTCCATTTGGCGTCGAAATAATGATGACTTTTGTGGATGTACCAGAAGTAATAGTAGGATAAACGGAACTAAAGAATTGTTCTGCAATATGGTTAGGTATAAACGCAAACTCATCGAGGAAGATGATGTTGAACGACATACCTCGGACAGCAGATGCTGAAGTAGATGCAGCGAGAATCTTTGATCCATTCTCTAACTCCATACTTCCTTTGTTATATACGACAATACCTTGCTGTATCCATAGTGGTAATTGTTCGTATGCTAGTTGCAATCTACCAAGTAGATCTCTAGCAGTAGATAACTTGTTAGCAAGAATACCAACGTTAACGTTATCATTAAAAAGTATATAGTGTAAAAGGTATGACACACAGGTAGTGGACTTACCAGTCTGTCTTGGTAGTTTTGCTATATTAAATCTATGCTCGTGAAATGATTCTATAAGTTCTTCTTGAAAATCCCACATATTAAATGGGACTATACCTTCATCAAGAGATATAATCTTAATGTAATTTCTAGCAAAATAAACAGGATCCTCTTTACATTTGAGGTATTCCTGTATCTGATGCTGAGTAAAATCAAGTTGGGTTCCAACTTTTTTAAGGTTGGGATTACCTAGATATGCATCGGTTGACATTAAAATACTACTCCGAATACTATACTGTATCTATAGAGATGAGGTTCCGTAGGACCTAATCCTCTGTGTGGTAGATGAGATGGAAAGATAATTATTCTACCTGGCACATAGTCATACTCTTCTAAAAGTTCCTCACCATCCTCAGCAAATATTTGAAACTTACCACCCCACTCCTGTTTCCATGTTGGGTTAGGCATAACCATTACAGTTGAACTAACTTTATCCTTAGCATCTACGTGCAATGAACCATTACAACCAGAGTGTTGTAGGTTGACATCTATCCTTTGTAGATACACATCTCTAGTGCTAATATTTTTTAATTCACATATAAACTCAAACATCTTAAAAAAGTTTTGAGCGTTCTGATTATCCAGATAGTCTATAAAATTAGGATGGTTCCTACTAAAAATTGACGAACCAAAAAGTCTGTGACTACCTTCTTGATGGTATGGCCACGTGTTTGAGTTAGCTACATTACAAGCTCTATATCTTAACCTACCCTGTACCAAATCAAAAAGTTCGTGCAAATATTTTGCATCAAACTTATCATCATAAATTTCACAAATCATTTATTAAGTTTCAAATAATACTCAGCTTCTTCTCTCGTATCAAACCAGTGCAGTCGTCTATTTAATTGCACTTCGTACTTATGTGAAATGGGATCTTGTCCTATCACACCTTCGTAATCCATCCAATCAAGATCTATAAGATCCTCCGATACCATTGACATGAGACTTCTCCTCTGCTTTGATTTCGTATTCTAGCATAGAGCGTAGAATAGTTGCACGAGTTGTGTCATTGAATGCTTCCAGAACTCTAAGTTCTGCTTGCATTTCTTGAACTCTAGTCATATTTAGTCTCCTTTAATTAGCAGTTCCAAGCACGAAGTGATTTGTTAATTCGACTGTCAGGATCCCTAGCAGTCTTTGCACTTGTCAGTTTTTTCTTCATACCCTTCATTCTAGCACAAAAACTTGCTCTTCGCTTATTACCTTTCTTCTTGCTTGGTGCTTTTAAGTCAGAACCAGGATTCTCACGTTCGTAAGACTTTCTCCCTTTCTCATTTAAACCACCTTCTTTATTTTTGCCCGCTTTTCTTGTCCAAGCTGCACCTTCACTTACCTGATCTTGTGGAAAGTTAGGTACATCAGTTGCATGTTGAACTGACTTCTCTTTCTTCTTTATCTTTTTACCTTCGTCAACCTGACAGTCTGGATCAATCTGTTTACCATATGTGATACATGGATCTTTACCACAACCACAGTTCTTTGACTTATCGTATTCTTCTTTTTTATTTTTATTCTTATGTTTCCATGCGGTAGCGTATGCTATACCTTCTTCACCCTTTGTCAAGTTACCATCCTTAGAATATGATTTCTTTATATGCTTTATCATTCTATCATACTTTGCACCTTTTGGTGCTTCTTCTTCCATTGCTTGTTGCAATGCTTTAGATTGTGATGCGTGTGCTTTGCTTGCTTTCTTGAGCATGCTCACTACTTTTTTAACTTTAGGTTTATCTTTACTATCTAACGCTTCTTTAACACTATGCTTCTTACCTTTCATTAACATACCATCTGGCATTACATGATGTCCTTCTGGTATTGGTTTACATTTTTGCTCATCATTGCAAAAGTATTCTCCTTTACCACATTTTTCCTTACCCTCTTTTACCATGATAACAGCATCATCTGTAGCATCTGATTCGTGATATGATAACACTCTACAACCAGGATACATTTTATCACATATCTTCTGTGCTTGTGGTCTTTGCATTTTAGAAAGACTCGCTCTATATACTGGAACGGTAAACTGCATCCCTCTCCATACTAGAGAGATAACATAATATCTTCCGTACATTGTGGGTATGCGTGTTGCCATTATTTTGAGAATGCTATTTTTGCTACTTTAACTGAACTACCGTTAGATGCTACAGACAGCGTATCTGTTGCAACTTTTTCAAATACTTCTACTGCACCATTTAGAACTGTCATACTACCAATAGTTGTACCACCAGAGTCTTTTCTTGAAACTACTAATGCAGCACTATGTCCATTATATAAACGAACAAGAGTTGCATTACCGACATTAGATGCAGAGGATAGATCCGCTTCAGCTGCTAATAATTTGATTACCATGATAGAATACTTCCTTTACTTTGTTATTTATCTTTCTTCTTACT
>VTLG01016617.1_pt1 | contig 22816 bp, 37 predicted proteins | sample 4694571 | NCBI WGS metagenome assembly VTLG01 (sample SAMN12604809, study PRJNA352737) | marine metagenome | biome: ENVO:00000447; feature: ENVO:00000209|ENVO:00000569|ENVO:01000036; material: ENVO:00002151; isolation source: viral sequences binned using virsorter ...
ATTCCTGCAAACAATTCGCCTACCGTTATCATTCCAACCCCCTGTATATCATCACGGCTCGACCGTTTACCTCTTTGGTTGTGAGCCTATACGTGTGATACAACCTCTTACCTTCCTTATCAAAGTGAAATGCAGCTGGTACTCGCATCTGTATGATCGGCTCTTTTGCATAACACTTCTGCCCATCATTAGGACCTCCAAACAGCACCATCTTAAAACCATCCTGCTTGCTGTTCATCTTTATCTCAATACGGCCACTTCTCTGCGAGTACATCATTAACCCCCTCGATTCTACCAAGCCACCGGCCAAACTTCCCTGTCTTGTTTGTTGTGATAGCAAACTCTCCATTTTCATCTGACGCAAACCTCAGCAACCTCTCAAGCTCCTCAGTTGCCTCCCTAAAGCCATTACGCCCCCTCTCTGGTGTATTCACGCCATCCAATCTTATACGCACCACACAGAAGCAATGAAAGCCTAAATCAATCCGAGCGTCAAAGGTGTCACCGTCGACGACCTTAATGACCTTGCAGCGTTTGTATAATCTAACCTTAGCCATTAGGATTTCACCAAATTTATTAAAAATACCAAAATCAAAAACAAGATGATTGCTGCAAACTTTTCAATTGGAACGATGAAAAATGCAGACATAACTAATACCTCAATCTTTATCCATCTGTTTCTATCAGCTGTGGTACTCACGCATACTCACCCTCCGGCTCATGGATCTTATTGTTCATCTTTCTTAGCAAATCCTCCATCTGGCTCATAAGCTGCTTCGCAGCAAGCCTCTCCATAAATGGTAGATCCTCGTTAATTTCTTTCATCACTAAAATACTATCGCACAACAGGTCGTGTGCCTGCTCCATTATTCTTTGCTCACTCACGATAAATCCCCCTCAAGTTGGTCACGCAAAATGCCTTGGGCAAATTGCAAATAATGAATAGCTTTACCAAGATCCTCAATCGCACCTTCAACCGTTCCAGATTTTAAATCATGCCGGTGCATGTACTTGCCAGCGTTGAAAACACAAGCCATGATTGCCGCCTGGTCACCATAAGCATCACGGAATGTATCAAAGTATTCCATGTGACCATCCGGCCTTTTGTAATGCCTTGCCGGTGTTACTTTCTCTAAGTCCATTTATAACCTCCTTGTTTTCAAAAAAGCCTCCCCCCTGCCGAGGTGAAAGGAGGTAAAACCATCGGCAGGAGGCAAGGCACTCACACACACGCCAGCAGTTTTTAGCCACCGCTGGTAGGCTATCCCTGTTGCCAAAATGTTGAAAAAGCAACTTTAAGCGCGGGATCAAACTTAATTTGCATCGGGAGATTGGTCACGCTTCTCAGCCTTTTCAATCTCATCAAGAATAGGCTGCACTAAATCTACACTGCAATCTTTAGATTCCTCTGTCCGCCTACCTTTGATCTGCTTCCACTTAACCGTATGCTTCACGATATGACACCAAAATCGTATCATTCCAACCCTGTGCATACTCAGCCCTGTGGCCATTGCATGAACCATAGAAAGAATCATCGGTGAATTGCTCCTGACCTTCAGACGGTCAGATGTGTTTTCGTCTATGAAAAATAAACGCATTAAGAATACTCCTTTTCGATTAATGACATCAGTGTAGCGAGCTTCTCACGTTTGGCAAGAAGTTTATTTCGTTTCTTTCCATTTGCATCTTTAAGCTCGATCATAACTTCCTTGATCTGCCTAGAGGCTGAGATATACCGGCTATCAGCCAGATGCCCTTTGTTTGGTACTGCACCCCCCCGCTCATCCGATTCCTTTGCCGGTGCTGGAAAGATATTTTTCCACTCCATCGCAATAGAATAATCAACAGCCTTGCGAAAGGCATTAACAGTTTTGAAATCAAAACGCTCCGCAGCAGCCAGCAATCTCTTAACAGTGAATGTCCCGTGTTCACTATTAAAATACACCTCGAAATCCCTGACTGCTGCAAGAGCCTGAACAAAGCTATCCTCATCCAGCGAAGCGAAGAAAGATATATCCTTTATTTCTTTTCTTCTTATTTTTTCTTTATTCTTCTTATTCTTCTTTTCTTCTTCTTTTAGTTCACCTCTTGTCCACTGCTTGTTCACCTCTTGTTCACTTCTTGTCAACCTCTTGTTCACTTCTTGTTCACTTCCTGTCCACCGCTGCTGACTTTCATCGTTGTAAACCCCCCAGTTGCATAGACTTACGGTAGTTCGGTTATGTTCACTGTTTAAGCGTATATTTCCGAGGCTCTCTAATCTTTTTAAGAGCTTGTGTGCGTAACTGCGACTGCAACCGAGTAGCTCTGAAATCGTTACAGTGCTGGTTATTAAGTCACCTGGCTCCAGAATAGTGCCATCCGGTAGCTGACCACGCTTGAAATTTGCTTTTATTAAAAGCCAACTCCATAGCTTCCACAGCTTCTCATCTTGAAATACAGCGGAATCTTCAGACTTCCGCCACAGCTTTACAAAGCCATCCATGCCACTTGCCCCCCTTAGCCTGTAACAGCCACCTTTTGAGCCTATAACAGCCACCAAAACGACACAAAAAAACGGCCAGCAGAGTTGCAGAACGTCTGCATAAGTACCCACGGACTCTGCTGACCGCTGGAACACCAACACACCTAAAAAGGTATGTCACTGCCTTCAGGTGGCATCTCGCGCACGGGCTTGTGTACCGGCTCCGATTGCGGAGGTGCTACGCCTTGGTTTTCAAGGACCACATAACCCTTTACACGATTCTGCTCACCATATGTATCGTCTTTTTCAATTGCCAGCTTTAGCTGACCCGATAAACCTTTCAATTCTTTTGCGCTGATTTCATCACCAGCTTTAAGCCGGTCATGCAGCCCAGTGGCTTTACAGAACTGGCTGATCTTGAAATAAGCCTTTTCTGTTTTGACAAGATAATCAAATATCTGAATATGGCCACCTTGGCCATCGAATATCTTTATAGTGATCTTCCACATCTCGTTATTAGCCTGACTGAATTTATCCTCCCCGGCCATGACAGAGAAATCATATGTGCCTTCTGGCAGCACCTTAAAACTGCTTTCCATATCTTTATCAGCCCATTCTTTCACTAATTGCATCTTTCACCTCTTAAAGAGAATCGTTAATAAAGTCTATACACTTCTTTTGTATCTCAGCCGGTAGCTTTGCAACACTTGTTACTCCAGCCTTCTCAAGCCACTTCTCAACTGTTGCCTCTGGCACTTCATGCTCGGCAATCAATTGCTCAAGGATCTTCGATTGCTTGGTGGCCTTACTCTTGGCCTCCACATCACTCCTGCCATACGCATCAGCAAAAGTATCATAAGACCAAGGAAAGCGTTTTCCAACAGGGAAAGCCTCTACTCGGCTCTTACGCACTGTAGCAATTCGCTTTGAGCCTTCAAGCGTAACCTCGCACCACAGATCTAGCTCATACTCGAGTTTGTCCCAGCAATCAAAGGTATCACCAATTACGGTGCCATCATCCCATTGCGGCTTGGCGTGAGCCACCAGCAGCACATTCATGTCTAGCTGGTCCAGGTTGCGTATTAAACGCCGCATCCACTTTATGGCTTCCTTCTTATCAGCACCATACTGTGAGCCAACAGACTTCTCTGCCTCGCTGATCTGCACCATCCACCACTTGGTTATGCTATCGAGAATAACCGTCTTTCGGTCATGCTTCTGCGTAATTAGCTGATGGATAGCCTCAACCACCGGCACCGCATCCTGTGCGCCATCAGCTGGTCCCATATATAAAGCACCGGCCTCTTTGAGCTTATCCAGATAGTGCGGCTCGCTGGCACCATTCTCCACGTCTATATAAAAGACATCAGGGAATTCAATTGAACCCCAAGTCTTTCCTACGCCTGAGCGTCCGCTCAATAACATCTTGATTCTGCGAGGCTTCACAGACTCCGGTTTTCTTCCAATGTTTAATGTCATTTTTTAACACCTCGTATTGCGCTCTTGGGCGACCAGCCCGTTCAGCTATCCAAAAGATTAGATCATTACCAACAAGCGGCTTACCATTAAAGATATTCTCGGCTTGTTCATAGCGTTTCCTATACAACTCAACCCTCTTTTCCCGTTTCATCATTAACCTCCTTGTTAGATGACTTGAGAATCTCATCACGTTCTTTTAATGCGTCTTTTTCATAACCTCTCCAATTGATGTACTGCATCATCACAGTATTTGTAATCGCAACATCTACAGCTTCAACAACACCATCTTCTCTAAGAAGCGGCATCTGCACCTTCATTCCCTTTTTTAGATTCGGGTTTGTTGCTATCAGAAAGGCATCTACCAAGCTCCAGCTTGGCATTAAATATCTGTCGCCTCCGATGTATTTCCACAGCCCTTGTTCTGTTTCTTTTGGCTGACTGCTTTTCTCTGACGCAGGAGTAGCAGTATAGTCTGTATCCACCTTTGAATCTGACTCCGCAATCTTTGCATCGCCATTCGTTTTTCTGATGTTCTTTCGTTTGTGATTCACCTGATATTACCTTTGAGACAATAAAAATGGAGCGACCAACCTCTCTTACAATAGACGCTTTGCTGCGACCTTGTTCATACAACGTCTTTATCAGTTCCCGTTCTTCTATCGTGATCCTTGCAGGCTTGCGTTCCATCACATTGTTCTCTCAAAGAAATAATCTCACACTCCATTTTAGTCACAATGCCCTCCAATTCCGCAATGCGTTTGTTAGCGTGACGTAATCTGCTCATGCAATCTGTAAGCTCCGCTCGTAATATATAGAGGTTTGCCATTACTCACGCTCCAATCGGTACTCAAAAGATAATGAATCATTCTCGCACCTGCGTTTGTTGATTGTGTAACCAAGCTCTCGCAGCTCTCTGACTCTGCGGATAGGATCGCGGCAAACTCTACCATTCTTGTTCGCTGCAAGGCTTATAGAGTAGTAGCCATGCCACTGATGATCTGAGAGCAGATCAAGAATGCGCTTTGCTGCCGTTCCTGGCATAGCGCGATGAAATAACGTAAGCTGTTTGAGCATCATGCACCTCCTTGATTGCTCTTTCAAAACATCCGCTGTCGGCATCCTTGCCAGTGCCTGAATTGTATAAAAAGCACACAACGGAATAAAAACATAATACGGATATTATCGGTGCGCTGCAACACCATTCTTGATTATTTTGAAATCAAAAACCAAAGCACAGTTGCAAGTGCTGTTAGACCAGAACCGATTGCGAGCCTTACAGCCCAGCGAGTATTCGCAACCTGCGTTTCAAGGATTTGCTCCTGATGATAGATCCTTGCTTCGAGAGACGGCTTTCCGTTACCTCTGAACAAATGTGCAATGGGCTTAAGCTCCGCATGTATAGCTTCAACCTTAGTAGTAAGCTGGCTGACCTCATTGCGAATTAGATTAAGAACTTCTGCGTCTGTCATTTATCGGACTGTCCACAATTGTAGGCCAAGTTAAGCCGGTGCTGTTTTGTTTGTTTAATCTATCTTGCCTTGAAAACTCAAGAATGTGTGCAATGTCTAAAGCGATGTTTTTGTCTGACACACTGCATACAGTTGCACCAGAATTATCACGTATTGTGTAACCATTGCCATCTTTTTTAACTAGATACATTTTGGCTCCTAAAGATACTCCCCCCTAACGGCAACGGGGGTTGAACCATCAGGGGGGAGATCGAGGTGCTTCCTCTATGTTCCAGTTGTATTATTACATCACTCTATATCTAATTCGATGTTGTTCTTCTTCCAGAATGGAAGTATGGCTTCATCAGTAACTAGCCTCAGTGCTACATTTGCAACTGCCAGACCAATGGTGACATAACCGGCCATGCGAGGATTTTCAAGAAGCAGATCTTCTTGGCTTGCTAGTGTCAAAACAGCAACGGCTGCTGTTAGTATGTTTACAACCATTGTGCGTGACTTATACCACGGCTTACTTGCTGAAGATTCCACTGATCTTTTCCTTTATAGAACCGAAAATATCACCGACTTTGAAAGCACCTGATTTCATAAACAGCCAGACTGCACCCATTGCGATTAGAAACCACTTAATCAGATTAGCCAGTGCGTTCCGCTTTTCCGCAACAGCTTTTGACTTCTCCGCACTCGCACCAATCTTTGCGACTTTGTACTGGTACTTGTTATCCTTCTTCTCAATTTTAGAATCTTGGCGATCAACTCGAATACTACCGTTATCCTCAGCCTCACCAACCACAACAACAGGCTGCTGCTTACGCTTACTTTTTCTTTTGAAACCCATCAGTAAATCCTCCCCGCAGGTGGACAGATGACCCAAGCACCTGTTAGTTGTGCAATTTCTTTGGATTGAATAGGACAGCTTTCAACAAACCACTGCAATTTACGCTTCTTAAATTCATGCGCTTTGTATTTGCTGATTGCTTGTGGCTTGTTACGGTCTGATTCAGACTCCCACGGTCCCATCACAAGCTCATTATATTTAACACCATGCTTCTTTAACCATACTTCTGTTGTCTTGCGATCCTTCTCAAATCGAGCAGTGATGATTGCCGGTATCGTGTAGTTTCGTGGCAGGTGCAAAGGCACACATGGCTTGTTATGAGGTGGCTCCTGGTCCTCGCAAAGGATTCCATCCATATCAAACGCACACTTCTCAACAAACTTACTGTTGAAGAAATTCCACTCAAGGAAGTGTGGAGGTTCTAGCTCAACGCCAACCACGTCTATATCAACCAGATTTGCGTGAGGATTCTTGTACACTGCTCCGAATAGATGTGGCTTTGGAAGTCTATGCTTCTTGCTTGTAGTTCCGAGCATCACCGTGTCATCCACCAGCAACAAACGATTCATTCCATTCTTTACATCTCTAAACCTGCGACCGTGACCGCAATGCAATACCTCTTTGCCTTCTAGTGTATATAAAGGAAGGTTCAAATGAGTTGCAAGTATGCTTGCTGGAATCATTCCAGATCTAGGCACACCACAGATTCCTGTAACGTATGGTGGAATATGCTTAACCATTTGCAGAGTATCATCAGCAAGCTGGCTGGTGGTAATCCATCGAGCATTTTTGTACGCACTGGTAGGCATCAGGTTGTTTGCCTTTTGCCTTCTTTTATTACAGCCACCACAAGGCTTCAGTCCAATTGCCTTTGTGACTCCTGCAATTGTGTCACCAAGACCTTTTTTAAGTGAGCAGTTGCGTCTGGTTGGCTTGGCCTTTACTCTGCCGCAATTGATGCAAGCCACACCGCTTTCATGCTTATCCCAGATGCAATCCATTAAGGGTCACTTTCAACGGTAACAGTTACACTGGTTCGATTACATTCAGAAAAACTGCCACCAGTGTAGGACCAAGATTCTGTAGTATCAAAAGAACAGGATGAAATCCAGCCGGTTCGAGTGTATTGGTAGCCAGGAAAACCAGTGGTATCATTTCCACCGTAAAAGTTTAGATTCCAAACAGCATTTGTGCTAACACCAGTAACAACAAGCTCAATCCTGTCTATGTAAACACCACCATCACTATCGCACTGCCATATATTACTAGAATATCCGGCGGAATACTCCCACTTGCAACCGCTGATACTTCCCTGTGCAGGAGTTTCAACAAGAGCTAATGTGTAGGTGTCATCTAAATCTGCGCAATTATCGCAGGAGCTGTAATCAGCCCATCCAGACATAGTTATATCAAACTCAAGCGGCAGCGTATCAGTACAACAGAAACGCTCACACGCTTCACAATTACTGTTTTCATCATCAGTCCGCTCAAGCCAGAATTCCTGTAGCCGCATCCCATAATCATCATTTGGCCTACTGCCGCCAAGATAACCATAGCCACCCTTCATGCCGACACCGGCCTGCTTTCCACCTTTATTTGTAATAGCCGCTTCCGCAAAGAAGGATGTATCTTGGTCATCAAATGGTGGCCAAGGGTTTCCATATGACGAGCTTGCACTGAAGATGTTGAGCGTCATGGCAGTCGTTGATTTGCAAACAACGATATAAAGCTCAGGCCAGCCAGACAGCTCACCAGAATCAACCGTAATAGTTCCACCAATTTGCGTATCAGTACCTGCTGCTCTGTCATAAAACCGCACTTCAATGGAATCACCTGTGCGGCTTCCATCGTGATCCACATCAACATAATGAAAGTTATCTTCATCAACATAATCAACAACAATTCGTGCTGTAGCACTATCTGTTGCAGTTGCCCAGAGAAACTTACCACCTACTACACAGTTATACGGACTCTCTGTTATTTCTGTTTTGCAGATTAAAAAACCATCGCCGCAAGCATAACCGATTTCCCCAAAGGAAGTGGTTGAGTCAAACGCATCAGCAATCCAAGGAACACTACTTGACGGCTCCTCTATTTCGTGCCAGTAGGTTGAATATATATCGTTGACCTCTGTTCCACGGCAATCATCATGATAAATGATACACTCTTTGCAACAGCAATTAGGATACCACCATTTTCTGGACCACCAAGGAAAGGGTGCAGGCATTATGCAGTCCCACAATCAATAGATAGCTGAATGATTCGGTAGTAATAGCTTCCGGAGCTGAGATCATCATCCATGAATTGAGCAACTCCCGCCGTGCCATCAACACCTTCAAAAAGATACGTAACTGGAGATGTATCAATTCTCCAGTTTAAGACTGTTCCAATGTCACCAGGATGAATACCATCAAGTGGTGTGAATGTGTCTTGTATATTCCAAACCGCATCCGACTGCGTATAACCAGCCGTATTGTTGATACCAAACAGAATAAACTTCGCAACTGTCTCACATTCAACCATGTGATATGCACCATTGATTAGCTCTGCGTATCCATAGCTGCCTTCCAAATCACTGCCGTCTGGATGTGTTCTTGGTCCCTTCGCAAACCTGAATCTACCCCAAGGATCATAAACAGTAATATCACCAGTATCAGTTGCCCCAAGTGTAAGCCCGTTATCTGTTGAATCATCGTTTGCAGGATCAAATGCAAACTCTATGGAATCTGCCTCAGCGTAATAATACTGCACCTCTGTATCAGATGGCCGCTTGTAGGCTTGGGGATCTTGATTAAGACGAAAACGCACCAGCTCACCTACACCAGAACTTTGAATAACGAATCTGCCGGTAAGTGAATTTCGCTGACAGATCACATTATCACCAGATTCAAAATTCGCTACTGTTGCGTTGTAAACAACAACCTTTCGATTCTGAGGTGTATCTTTGACTTCGCCATAAGTCAAATCAAGATCAACCTTGAGTATCTGCACAGTACCACGCGCACTATTCATCCTTGGTGGTGATGCGGTTGGGTCCATGCCATCAAGATCGGTATCGAGCTTAACGACTATTTGCTCCTCACGCATGGCAGGGCCACGCCGAAACCTGTCTATATTCGCACGCAAATTCTTGATCTGATTTCGCAATTCAAATTGATCTCTGCGAATCAGATCAAGCGTTTGTCTTGATACTAAATAGCCATCAGACATCGGTTGTTGTAATCCTTATCGGTTGTGATGCCTTTGGGATGTTGTTTGTCAAAGTGAGATTTGACGGATAGTAGATAAAATCACCACCTGGCTCAAGCGTTAAGGTTGTGATAGTTTTCGCACTACCAGCACCAACCGAAAGAGTGCCACCGTTGATATTTACCGTAGCCCAAGTTGCCTCACTTTGAAAATTAACTGTGCCAGATTCAATATCTAAAGTCGTAATTGCTGCCTGCTCTTTAGTAGTTACAGAACCACCATTCACATTGCAGTCTGTAATGTTAGTACCTGTTGTGATAGCACCGCCAAAGCTGTATATGTTTGTTACAGTTGAGCCAGAACCAATTTCAACAGATCCTCCAGTAACTCTTAATGTTGTTACAGTTGCTGCTGTTCCATGAATTGAGCCAAGACCGACTGCGCCACCCATCACAACAACTGTCCCCATTGCTGTACCTTTGAGGTGCAAACCAACCTTACCTGCTGTGCTTGTTCCTGTAGTATGAATCACAGGATCAACAGTGCTTGCATCAAAGTCCATGAAAGCGTAATCGCCGGTTCCACTGTATTCAAAATTGGTAACACCAATTTGCAATGCAGCGGTATTCGTTCCAATTTTCCCATCGTATCCAGACTCAATAATAAAGTCTGCCAGAGTCACAGCACTTTGATCCAATCCTGCTGTTACAGATTGGGTATGTTCGGCTGAAAACCTTACATTATCAGAATTAACTGGAACCCCACTTGGACTCCAGTTATCAGCCTGACTCCAGTCGCCATAATTTGAACTGCTAGAAGTCCCATTACCTATCCAAAGTTTGTCAGCCATTTTTATTTCTCCGGCATTATTAAAATTGGTCCTGGTCTGTCAAATAAAAGCGGCTTGAACGGTCGCTCTTGATAAATCGCATATCTTAAATAAACAGGAGGCTCGTCTTTAGAGAGCTTTTTACCTTTTCCATCAAGCAATACTGGCTCACTCATCGGAAGCCCAGTGTCATCTATGATATTGTGGGTCGTGGTGCTGGTTGCACTAGCAAAATCACCATGTGCGGCAGCAATATCACTCGATTCGTCATCTGTTTTAGTCTCAACAAATCCACGGTCCAACAAATCCACACGCCACCCAGTAAAGAAATCTAGCAGCATTTCATAGCGCACTCTCCAAAATGGTGACTCATCAGCATACTCACGAGAGCCAGATGTGCTTTGCATTTTTGCAGCAGTAGGTGGAACATTCAAAGTGAAACCATTGATGTTAATCAGGAATTCATCACTGTTCACAACATCCTGATAATCACCCATTATTTTCGTAGGGAAACGATAGTGGTTTCTTGTGATTGTGATAGAGAGCCTTGAGTAATCAGCTTCAGGTGGTGGATCAAAAGGAACAAAAGCACTATTGGTAACAGGGATAGCATTTTTAATGCCACCAAAAAGACGTGGACCAGCAGGAATTGCAGTATGTTGCGACCAAGGCTTCTGCCCATCAAATGTTCCAGCAACACCAATAAAAGGACCATGCAGGCCAGGAACCGGCCCCTTAACAACACGCTTTATTTTTCCAATGTAGGCACCAAAGTCTGCTGGCCTGCTGACTTGAACTGGCCTCACTTCAATTGTTGGACCTTCAATACGCCAATCATCGGTAGGCTCACCATTTTCTGTCATCCTGCCAGTTTTGTCTTTTAGTGGCTCATACTTTACCTGAACATGCCACAAAAACTTATCTATGCGTCTGACATTGTAACTTGAGGCAACTGCTAAACCATCTAAGTCATTTCCGAATTCGTAAGAATCCCCTTTATCTGGAATTTTATCTGTGCCATCATCAGCCTCAGCAATATCCTGAATCCCATGATCTTCGGAGTCTGTTTCAACTACATACGCAACAGTGTAATTAGCTTTTCCAGCCTGATTGAGTGTGCCACTCCAATCTTCAGTGCGTCTAACTTTTGTTATTGCCATGTCGTTATTACCTACGGTACTAAATTCACAACTGGAAGTGGTGTGCCAGTATTATTAGAAATCTGTTGCAGCAGTTGATTTGCCTGTTGTTGCAATTGCAACTGTTTTTGTCTGTAAGCCTGCTGCGCCTTATCTTGTCTTTCCGCTGAAAGTCTTGCACTGACTTCCTCCATTGTGCCAAAGGCAACTGCCTGTACACCTCTCAGCATGTTTTTCAAATCTTTTGCAATATCTTTAGCTTTCAGAAGCTGGTTGATTGCATGGGTAATACCACGGTTGAAAGTGTCAAAGGTGATAAAAGGCTGACCTGTTAAATCATCAATTCCTGTGTACAGTTCTACAAGCTCATTGATTGTGTCGCTAAAAATTTCCTCTGGTGTTTTCAGTATGTCAGTCCACTTTTTAGCCAAATTTCTCAGTCGTTCCATTTCTTTCAAATGGGCAACGACCTGCGACATCGTTTGATTTGTTTGCCCCATCTTTTTGTTGAATTCATCTGCTGCATCTTGCAGGTTATCCATTGCTTCTTCCGATTCTTCCATCGAAAGCCCAAGCTGCACAAACAGCATTGTTGCCATCAGCAATGTAAACATAAACGGATTCTTTGCCGTAAACATGGTAATTGTTTTCAGCCACTCATAGATTTTCTTGAGTGCAGGAATCAGCAATGTCGTAAGAGCGATATGCAGCATGATAACAGCCGGTACTGCAATAGTCAGGGTGAGGACAAAGATTTGAGTTGACTGATCTGCCCGATTGAACCAGCTCACAAGCTCTGTAAGCCTCTCAATCAACTCAGTCAAAGCTGGTCCGTATATTTGAAACAGAGCCATCTTTGCATCAAACCAAACTGCATTTAGATCTGTTTGAGCATTGTGCAAATCTTTTGAGGCTCGCAGCAAGTCACCATCAATCTCATGTGTCATCGCCCTGAGATGTTCACGCAACTCGTCTATCACACCTGGACCTTGCTGCAAGAGAGGCATCAGCTCCATACCCAGATGATCTTCAAAAAGAATCATCGCATAAGTGGCTTGCAGACCGGCATCACCAAGATTGTGCAGACCCTCAATAACAGCCATAAAAGCATCTTCAGGTGACAATGTTTCAAGCTGCTGAACACTCACGCCAATGGCATGTAGAGCAGTTGCAACATCACGGCCTTCACCTACAAGAATTCTGGTAATTGCCTTTTGCAACTGCATCATACCAAGCGAAAGATTCTGTGCCTCCATGCCGGTTCTGGCTGCTACAAATTCCCATTCTCTCAATTCCTGAGCAGACAAGCCAAGTGTCATGGCCTGCTTATTCATCCTGAAAAGCTCACGGCTGATTTCTTGCAGAATCCCAATGATCTTACGAAAGCCCATGAAGGAAGCAATGGCAGATATAGCCGCCTTGCCCATCTGCTTCAGATCCTTAGTCTGCTTTTGAACTTCGCTACCAAAACCTTTCATGTCTTTAGACGCTCTACGCATCTTCTGTTCAAAAGGTTTTGTGTTTGCTACCAGAGTAGCAACCATTGTTCCAAGACTTGCAGCCATTAGTTACCCATACAGCATTTCGAGCATTTTCTCTTGCTCTGCAATCGAAAGCTCTCCATTGTTTTTAGTCTGCTTGCTTTCACCACCCAAGTCATACTTAGGAACGAAATAGTCAAAATCAATCAACTCACTTTTCTTTGATACAAGTAAGTTGCTGATTACAGAGCAAATGTGACTTGTCTGCAACCATTCGTCACCCCATGGCTCGAACTTGTGAAAGTAAACGTACCATTCGTCAAACAATTCCGATGGCATGGCCTCAGAGAGTCCATCCACGTCCCAGATTCCGCACATTCGAGCTAGTCGAAAGAGGAATCTTCTTCGTGGATGCTGTCTGAGTTTTTTTCCAGGTCGTCCATATCTGATTCTGTGAAGCCGGTATGCTCCATAGCAGCAGCAGCCAACTTTTGGCTGACTTTGCCGTCAAGCTCACTCAACTTCCTCATATCAGCATCAGTTAAAAGCCTGTTACCATCCGAATCAACTAAAGTCACAATCAAAAGACGACGACGAGCATCATCTTTGATTGCACCTTTTGATGTTAAGATCGACTTCTCGAATCTGCTTTTTTCAGCCTCAGTAAGACTCTGCAATCGAAAAGTCATCTCCCCACAGGAAACCTCGGTATAACGTCTTTTCGTTAAACCAAGGAGTTGCTCACGGCCAGAAATCTCAATCGTTGTCATCGCTTTCCACCTCATCATCTACTACAACTTGTGGTGGCTGCGAAGGCTTCTTCGCACCCTTACCAGTAAACTTTGCTGCCTTCTCGCGCACCTCATCAAGAATCTGCTCTGGATACTGTCGCACCATAGAGATTGCATTGCCTCTTGCCAGATCCAAGTAACCGGCATGTATGCCGTTCACTCGGATCATTTTGACATCATCAATGATTTCAACAAGCTCAAAAGAGCCATCTTCTTTTTCAATCTTCTTACGTGCCGGATGCGCCTCGATTGTGATCTTTGCCATGTTAGCTACCTGCTGTAAATGTTGGTGAAGTAACGCCATCCCACTTGATAGTCATGCGGCTCATCATTACTCCATCAGCAGTAAGCTCTGGTGATGACCACGAGCTTACAAAGGCTGAACCAGCGAGTGTTGCAGCAGTTGACTGACTACTTTTCAACGGGAAAGTAACTGTTACTGTTCCAGTCGCATCAGTGATCGGGGGTTGACTTGAAGAATCATAATAAAACTCAGCTTCAAAGTCTCCTGGTTCCTGTAATGAACCAGCAATATATTCTTTGAAGTCAGTCGAATTTACGGCTGTTACATCGTGAGCTTCACGTGTGAACGTGGTGCCACCGATGCTGCTATAAGTCGCAGTAAAAGAGCCTATCGAGAGTGTGGCAGAATTACCAGTTTGAGCCATTTCGTAACTCCTATGAAGTTGCCTCGTCTAAAGTAATCGAAAAAGTTAAGTTTGTAACGTATAAACCTTTATCACTCGCATCTGTAGGTGCAAGATATTCGTGATCCATTTCCTCAAGGATACATATATCGACTGTCTCGCTCCCAAATGTTCCGCTTTCACCATCTAAAGCAAGCCTTACCTTGTCTCCAAGGTTTTCAGCATCAACATGCGTATCGGAAAAACAGCCAATAACGATTCTGGCAACACTAAGTCCAACAGGGCCAGTCAATCCTTGCAGGTGGTCACTGATTAGTTGTGTGTATGCAATCGCAGGTAATGTTTCTTTTTGACTCAAAGCATCTGGTCTAATTCTCGTACCTACCAAGTCTGTTACGTCAGACACAGTGAGTAATTTTGAACGAATAGCAGGTCCAGCCTTAGCCATCTACCACAGCCTCCACCAAACGCTTAAAGTGTTTAGTAACTTCCTTTTCAAAACGCATCTTTGTGTTTTCCTTGAATTTCTCTGATGCTGCTTCTTTTGATGCTTTAACACCTTTATTGAAATACTGGTTCCCAGAAACATATTTTCCAGACCAGTCTTTTGACCAGAAGAATCCTCTGTGGCCTGTGTTTACAAGATGTGCATGTCGTGCCATGCTTTTGTCATGGCCAACAACAGTACCGATGATTCCAGCTTTAGCAGCGGCTGAACCTCCAGCCCATTTTGAAGAAGGCTTTAGCTTAAGTGAATCTGCTAATGGATTCTTCTTCCCATGCCTCGCTTCATTTGAAGCCCTCGTTTTTGCTGTCTTAGCAGACCAAAGCTCCCTCGTTTTTGTCTTACGAGATTTTGGAGTGTTCTTTTTAATGTGCTTTCGTATTGTTCTACCAGACGCAGCAACGGCCCGTCTCAAGACCGCCCGCTGTATCCTGTCAGGCAGCGTAAGAAATCCATCCTGAATGGCCTCAACATTCTTCACACGAAAGCTCATTGTTCCCGGCATCACGCATCCTCCCTACACATAAGCCACAGTTCTTTGTGCATGTCATCTTTATTCAATACACTGCTTATGTTTAGCGTTCGAGTCACCAAGTCATCCGTAAACTGCACTCGCATCTCAGGTTTTGGTAAGTTGCCGCTCGTTCGTGGCTTGCGGATAATTACAACTGCATCAACAGTGGCATCTACCTGCTCACCAAGTATCGTTTCACGGCCAGACATATCCATGACCGCACCTGATACAGTTATCAGCGTAGACCATGAATCAGAGATTTGACCAGCAGCATCGGCTGTTGTGCCTTTCTGCTGGATCGTCACTCGCTGTCTCAACTTACCGGCGCGTAGCATGTAAATGCGTCTCCAAGTCGAAATTGGTCAGAAAGAGAACGTACAGCCATTGGCACTTCAGATGTAGAGCCAAATGTTACACCCTCACGATTGTTAAACCAGTGGCCAACGAGCAGCAGAATTGCTTGCTTGATGCCTTGCGGCACATCACTTGCAGATGCGTAACCGGCAACAAACCTTACAACAACACTATCAGCCTGAAGTCGTGCCGCTGGCCAAACTTTGTCGTAAACTGGTTCAATAAGTCCTGGTTCTTGAGCTGTAACAACAGAGTAATCACTCGCTGAGAATGTTTGTGATGCACCATTGGTGTCTGTGTAAGTCACGCTCGTAACACTTGTAAGCTGCCCTTTGGGAAGAAAGAGTTTCCTTCTGCCACCAGGAAATCTATCAACCTTCAAGTCAAAGGTTGCAGACATAATTTGCCTGTTTGTAAGTGCCTCAACGTGACCAGTGGCAGCCGTAATAAGGCTCCCAATAAACGTATCATAAAACGTATCATCGACCGCAACATGCGTCTTGGCTTCATCCGTTGTGACAGGATCTGAGCTAGCAGCGGTTACTACAGACAAGCCGTATGTCATTCTTCAGCCTTTTTGTTTTTCTTAGGTTTTACAGCCTTGGCTGGCTGGCTCCGCTTGGGAGCCAGCACAGCTTCAGCCATATGTCGATCAATCAAGCGTTCTGCCACTTCAGCAGTCACCTCGATAATATCTCCAGCCGAGTAACTAGCTCGGTCTGAAACCATTGAAGTAAGCAGTTTAACTTTCATAGCTCTATGCCTGTGTTAATTTCTTGATTGGATCTGTTCCGGCATCCAGCACTAAGCCATCATGACGGGAGAATGCTACGAATCCGGTCTGATCGTTGTCTCGGTAACGTTCCTCAAGACGATACAATCTGACATTTCCCGAATCACGTATTATGTATTTTGACATATCGCCAAATACAACCGTAACTTCGCCGGTAGCAATGCTGCTGGCCATGTCTTGATTGACTACCACAGGGAAGCCAAGCAGACGATCTGGCTCGGAAGCACTAAGTCCAGGCTGCCAGAGGTACTGGCCATTGCTGTCTTTGAGCTTACGAATTGCAAGCACTACATTATCGTGCATCATAAAGCCAACGCTGGCACCATTACGGTAACTAGGATCGACACTATGAACAAGATCAATGATCTCATCAGCAGTGATTGCTGTTGCAGATGCAGCTGTAACTCCAGCACCAGCACCAGTAACGATACCCTGAGGCTTGCTGGAAGCATCGCCAGTGGTGAAGTGTTCAGCCGTAATCCGGCCAATTCGTTCACCAAGCATAGCACCAACTTCGCTGGCCAGATTGAAAGCACTGTCAGCCATCAACTCAGCCGAAACAAGAACACTATCAGAGCTATACTTGTAAGCTCCAATCGTTTTGCTTCCAAAGGTTACAGCAGTTTCAGTGATTGCAGCGTTTTCAGCAAGCAATCGGCCTTTGTTGCCAGTATCGTTTACGGTCGGCCAAGGAATGTTATTTCCACTGGCTGTACGCAAAATACGAGCAACTCGGCGAGGACCGCCAAAGGCAAGCATTGATTTCTCAAGCTCGTTTGAGAAGCCCTCCGGGACTAGATAGCCACCAGCCGAATCGGTCCCGACACTCTGAGCGCGAGATTCAAGCACGCCACCAAAACCAGCATGACCGTAGGCAGGAGCCTGACCGGAAAGCCGGATCTCGTAGGAGCTTTGGCTTGGATCTACGCCACAACGTTGAGCAGCTTCACGGTGTCGCTCTGTAATGTCGATGCCGTTCTGATGCCTTGCCCATGCTTGGAAAGCCAGCTGGCGAGTTTCTTCAGTGATTGGAGCAGCTGCTTGGCTGCGACCTTCACGCTTTGCTTTGAAAGTTTCAACGTCACGAGCTGCACTGATTTCACTCAGACGAGCTGCAACGTCAATTTTTTCCTGCTCAGCAGTGATTTCATTAGCAATTGCGTCATATCGTTCGTTGACTTGTTCCCAAGTTTCACGATCTTCAGCAGACCATTCAGATTGGCTGTCAGCCAATTCTTTCAGTTGAGAAGCGAGTTGACCACGCTCCTCTTGAAGTTGTTTGATATTGTCCACGGCTGGACTCCTGTCGTTTGAGTCCACCACTCGGCAGCGCATAACAAAAGCGAGCTTCATGGTGGTGATATACAAATCACGCTTCCACGCTTACTCGCTTCTTAGCTTTCAACCTGAATTTATAGATGCTGCCTACTTGCCGGATTGCGTTCAGCCGTTCATCTACTTAAATAGTAAGCATAATAGAAAATTAAACAATGCTATCTTTGTTCAAACACATTGCGACCGACCGGCCTTGCAACCGGCAGTGTAATCGGATGTGCAATGGCTTTATTGAATGTTCCACCGCCACCACCGCCCACAGCGGCTCCGGCCTCAAGATAGGCCTGAGATATGTAGATATACGACCCAGTGCCTTCGTTGTCGTTGTTCCGAAATCTTAGCTCTAAATCAGACCAATCGGTTATGTTGCCAGCTTCAGTCGAGGTAAGCGTAAAGTCGTCAATTGTTGTGAATGACGACCCGCCCCAAGCACTCGCGCTACTGTACCTTTTGTTGGCGATCTCGCTGCTGCCTTGGTAGAGATATACCCGCCCATCTATGTCACTAAACCACGCTTGATACGCTTTGCTGCGAAAGACGACCTTTACCGTAGATAGATCTGCTGGCTCTGTAATATCGCTCAGGCTAAAGCGCACGCTGGACGTACTTTCGCTCCATGAAGAATTAAACTTTATGTAGTCCGTATCGTCAGCGGTATCTTCGTCGATGAAGGTGTACAAATCCGTTGTTCCTGATGAACTAGTAGTCCATTCAGAATCGCGGCTTACGTCCCCATCTGGTCTGGCGTATTGGGTCATGTTCTGCTGCTGCCCTCCGAGCCAATTGTAAGCCATCCATTGATGCTGGTTGATGCGCCTGCACTCGATACAGTCAGACGTACCTTGCATGGATTCAGTTCAAAAGATACACAACCTGCTGCTGTGAGACTTGCATCACCACCGACCGCAACCCATGTTGTGCCATCGTCTGGACTCACTTCAAGATCAACGGTGCAGCTATCAAATGTTCCACTCACAAACATGTGGCCAAGACCACCCTCCCAAGTTTGGGCAGAGCTAGAGCCATCAGCAGTCTGTGATGCAAATTCTTGTTCAAAAGTAGACAATTTTTAATTCCTTAAATCAGTCCCAAATCAATTAGTCTTGCTCGCACCTGCACAGCCTCAAGCTCCAGACCTTCACGCTCCAGAGTTGCAGCTAGCTCCTGCATGGCTTGTTCACTCCGCAGGCCAGTTGTGGTTGCTGTGTAAGCCGGATATGTGACCGGCCCAACGTCAAACAGGTCCAAATCGTTGAGTGTACGCACCCAAGTCTTTGAATCTTTTTGTCTTTCGAGCTTTGAACCATCAGATCTGACCGTAAACGCAAACGAGCTGCCGGTTATATCACCGCGCTCAATGCTTGTGACCACATCACGGCCAAGCTGTGTGTCCGGTACATCAATTGTGTACCTCAGACCGATTTCATCCACTCCAAGCCGGACCGTTCCAGCAGCCACACGGCCAAGCACGAAATTCTTATCGTGATTGAACAAAGCGCGTGCATCATGTGATTCTTCCAGAGCTGAATCAAATGCACCCTGCTCAATCCGCTCAACATAGTCATCAGCCAGCCTGAATTCTGTTCCTGGTTCTTCTTCTCGGTAGAAAACAGCGGCATAACCTGCGATCTGTGGTGAACCATCGTCAGACCTGTTTACAGTTATTTTGTGATTCTGTGTAAATCGTTGTTCCATCAGATCAAGTCCCTTGCGTTTGTAATTGCTTCTGCCTTGTAGTTTTCAAGTATTGAATCAACTGACTCCCTCAATTGCTCAGGCTGAACACTTTGCAGGATATCATTTAAGTTGCTATTCAATCCAGTGTAAAAATTTTCAACCAGCTCATGGTGTAAGACAGCATAATCCCTAGAGCTGATGGAGCAATATAGCTTCAGCTCATCGTCAAAACGCTGCTCAAAAGCTGGCAGCGTATCATTGAACATCTGTTCATCAATCCAAGAGCAGAATCTATTTGACTTTGCCTTCTTGCAACGTGTTTTAACCTGAGCAATAACTCTGGTGATTCCAGCTTCAACCGCTTTGTAAAGCAGGTCACGCATTTGACGCTCATCATCAGACTCAGCCTGAATATCCTCATCAACCTGCTCATCCTCATCAACCTGCTCATCATCTCCATCATCTGAGCCTAAATCGTCACTGTTAGCCATATTCAGCGGTTGCATGAACTTATCACCAAGCCCGTCATCTCTAGGATTAAGACCTAGAAAAGCTCGGACCTCATTTGGGCTTACAATGCCGTTGTTTATGCCGATCTGACCAATTTCATACTGCGTTTTAATGTCAGCTTGAATAAAAGCACCAACATTATGCTCTGCGAAATGCGTTTGGTCTTGCTGCTCATCTGTAGAGAGAAGTTTCAACCAGACCTCACTGGCAATAGTGTGCAACCAAATGCTTAAACAGGAATCAAGGTAAGAACGATTCTCCTGTTCGAGCGAGTTGTAACTGCTTCGAGAATCATCTCCGAGCTTGTGAGGTGGCAGGTTAAAGAATCTGGCAATCTCTTTTACTAGCTCTTTGCGAGCAGGAACCATCTGAGACTGCTCAGGGGTGAACTGTGCCTGATGGAATTTAGCACCATCTCGAAGCAGAACAGTCTTAAAAGCGTTATCTGCACCCTCATATGTTTTTCGGAAGCCCTGCTCCAGCGTATCACTTGCCTGCTTGCTCATCCCAAGAGGCACTTCGAGTATGCCGCCAATCCTTGCACCGTTGGCAAAAAACTTAGATGCAAACTTGTTTGCAGCCAGAGCTTGGGCAAACACCTCACGAGCTTTGAAAATTAATTCGCAGTCTGCATCACCGGCAATGCTGATGTTTTCAAGATGCAAAATGGCAGATGCCGGAAAGTTAAGCAGCTCACCGTCTATCTCTGTTACATATATCGTATCGCCGGATGGCATGATCCTCGGAGCAGTCCTGTCTGGAAGCAAAGGAAACAGGCCAAGAGGTTGGCCAAACGGATCTCGCTCAATAAGACAGTAAGCATTTCCCCAAATGAGAGAATGAACCATCAGCCTCCTCCAGAGACGAAAAGCTGTCATCTGAGGATTGGCTTGCCATCGAATTAAAAATTGTGCCGGATGTTCGTTATCAATTTCACGGCCACGCTCGCCAAGATCATCACGCCGTTGGTAAATATTCAGAGGAATCTTTGCAACGTCACCAGAGATAAGACTTACTGCCTGATAGACAGGTGCGAGAGTTAAAGCTCTGGAAGCACCAACCATCTCACCGGCACTCGTCGAATAATCTCCGAACACTTGATTCCATACAACCGGATCTCCCAGAGGTATGTTCGGATTTTCTAAAGAACGATGGTCTTGGCCAGGATACACAAACATCTCTCCGTTGACAGGCATTTAGAGTAACTCCACTGTGTTTGTTTCATAAAAATCGTATTGTGGCATCTGCTCGGTTGAAATGGCTCTACCGAGAGCCATGATTGCTGCAACAACTCCATCAATCTTTCGATGATTCTCAGACTTAGGCTTTACAGGTCTTTTGTTTTGATTCATGTCAGTTTTAATCTCAACATGACCAGCTTGCCAACTGAGAATTGGATTCTTGGGATGTTGCAAGCCCCCGCTGATAACCAAACGCTCAAACTCAGCAGTCGGACCTGCAAAGTGCATTATCGTTTGACGAAATGCGACTCTAGGCACACCTGTTTGATCCTCAACTCTCTGAGTCAGCTCCTCCGCATACATTGGGTCAAAAGCTAACTCAAGAACATTAAAGCGTTTGCATATATCTACTATTGTCGCTTCTACTCTGGAATAGTCGATAACATTTCCTTGCGTCAGGTCTAAATGTCCATCTGCTCGCCATTGCAAATACGGTGCGATGTGATTGTTTCTCTCAGCAGTATCTTCTGGAAGCCAAAACCACGGCCAGAACCTGAAGGTGCCATCATCCTGTGGAAAGCAGGCTACAGCGGCTGTCATGTCTCTCGTTTTTGATAAATCGAGTCCAATGTAGCAATCTTCGCCTTCAAGATCATCAAGAGTGTAATTCACTCCGCAAGTTTTCCAATCGCTGGCTCTCAGCCATTGATTTGTTGAGCTAGACCAGACATTTAATCTGTACATCTTCCAAGTGTTGAAATCAGAGACGCTTCTTTTGGCTCTTTGGTAGCTGTTAGCGAATTCTTCGCTCTTGATGGTATGTCCCCATGATGGATTTGCCTTTTCCCAGACCTCTGGCTTGCCGCACTTGCTATCGTTTGCCTTTTGGGGGGCAGAATATGAAATGTATAGGAATTCGGTATCTGTTATTTCACCAGTGTTCACGGCCTCGCCATAGTCCCACTGCCGTTTCCCGTAGCCATTTGGATTATTACCAGCAGTTGAAACCTCAAAGCGTATTGGCTCAGCTCGGCTTGCTCCCATGTACTCAAGTGTTGATGCCAAACGAGAGTCAACCACATGAGTTTCATCTATGATGACCGATCCATTAAGCCCTTCCTGGCCTTGAATGTTGTCGCCGGAGAGCGTTTGATAGGTTGAATTAGTCGGATGGTACAGAATAACGCCGGTTCCACGGTTCACGGTGCATAGATCTGTGAGTACCGGCGACTGCTGCACCATCATACGCGCGTGAGTGTGGACAATCTGTGCCTGCTTTCCATCCTTGGCTGCTGAATAGACTTTTTGCCCCTGCTCACCATCAGCCGCCATGAGATACAGGCCAACCATTGCCGCTGTAGGCGATTTCCCATTCTTTTTGGGTATCCACAGGCTGCAAACTTTGAATCTGCGTATCTCTCTGCCCCAATCCTCTGAAAACTTAACCCAGCCAAACAGCCGCATAAACAATTCATGCTGCCAGTCCATAATATGTACATTCTGTCCAGCGTATTCACCTTCATAGAGCCTCAAATGGTCCTGAATAAACTCGATAACGTGCATACCACGCTCCTCATCTATCCTGCACCCAGCTTCTACGGCCTTTTCATCCGCAGCGTTTAGA
>VTLG01004390.1_pt1 | contig 22812 bp, 12 predicted proteins | sample 4694571 | NCBI WGS metagenome assembly VTLG01 (sample SAMN12604809, study PRJNA352737) | marine metagenome | biome: ENVO:00000447; feature: ENVO:00000209|ENVO:00000569|ENVO:01000036; material: ENVO:00002151; isolation source: viral sequences binned using virsorter ...
AGATGGCGCAGGCTTTCATAGACCACTATGATAAACTCATAGAAACGAAAAAACGCTACGCAAAAAAAATAGGCGCACAATTTCAAATGTATGAGTATGATGAAGACTACATAAAATTTCACGAAGATTATTCAAAAAAATATCCATTTCTTACAGAGTACAATATAGTAAACAAATATAAATTACATATACTTGATAGACTTGTTAATTACTTTGATGAAGTTTTATATCTAGACTTTGATGCTATTCCTATGACTAACGAATCCTTTTTTGATGTATGGGATTTAAGTAAGGGTATTACTCTTAAACATAACAATGATAAGATACGAGACCCAGGTCAACATATTCATCGCATAACAGGCACTATTCGATCTCCCTCAGCTAAATATTTCAATGCAATGGCAATGTTAGAATATAAAGGTTATAATCCTCAATGTGATGTTGTCAATACCGCAATAGTTGGTGCAACAAAAGAACATTGGCAAAAATTAAAATACTTTAATACACTAGAAAAAGATTTAACATTAATGACTTACTTAAAAGATAATGCTGAAATGTATCCACCAAATATTGTTAAAACATTTGGATATGACAATGAAACAATTTTTTCTTACAAGGTTGTAGCAAACGAGGTACCAGTACAATGGTTAGATGATAAATGGCATTTTTTCTATGATGATAATAGGGGTATACCAGAAGACACAAAGATATGTCATGCAATCAATAAAGAGTTTGATAGAGTATGGAAACACTATGACAAAATTAAGTTGTAAATCACCATTAGTACATTTAAACTTAGGTCCTAATGGTCATATTAATTTATGTTGTGAAAATCGTTGGACTATTAGAACACATATTGATGAAATTGATGATCTAGAAGAATTTTTTAATTCTAGTGTTATGGATTATCACAGAGAAGAAATAACGTATAAGGGTAATATAAAAAATTTAGACTCATGTAAAAACTGTTATTGGAATACCATGAAAGGTGATGAAACTTTTAGAAGTAGATTAGAAAAATATCATACGTTTCCAAATGAGGCAAACGATAAAAAGGCAAGAGAATATGGTATAAATGTTCCTATTCGTTATCTAGAATACACGTTATCAAATATATGTAATCAAAAATGTGCTATGTGTAGTAGTTTTTTTAGTAATAAATGGCAAGACTTAGATAAAGAATTAGGTAGAGAGGTTCATCCTTTACAAAAATTAGGTGATGATGCGATTAGTAAAATAGAAAAAGTTTTATATGGATTAGATTATCTTGAAATTAAAGGTGGTGAACCATTTGCAGATATAAGAAATTTTAGAATATTAAAAAAACTTGCTGAAGTAAATAATAAGTGTGAAATAAAAATTGTATCTAATATGCATCATATAACACCAGAGGCAATGGACATACTTAAAAAATTTCCAAATATAAAATTATTTGCTAGTGTTGATGGTACTAATAAAATTTATGATTGGATAAGAGGTGGAAATTTTAAAAAGACAGTTGATACAATGGAAAAATATTATAATGAAACAGGTAATAAAGTTCAAATAGGAACAACAATTAGTTTATATAATTTTTTTAATTTACTAGACATACAAAATTATTTTGAGGACAAAGAATATATTAATAATATCGTATTTGAAAATTGGTGTAGAAGCACTAAGGACGGTATGCCTGATATAGTTGGAAAAGATATATATGATAAACAAATTAAAATATATAAAAAGAAATTAAAAAACTTTGTTCCTAAAGAATATGAGAATAAAGACACATTTAATTTTAAATCTAATTTTGATAAGTTGAATATAGATAGAGGATTTGATATAACAGATCATGTGCCAGAATTAAAAGAATGGTATAATAGAAAATGAAAAACTTAATCTTTAGCATATACAAACCTGTTAATGTAGATAGAGAGTTTACTGCTAAACAAACTAATACAATTAAACAATTCGAAAAATATTTTGATAAACTAATATCAAACAAAGAGGAATACGCTAAACTTATTGATGCAGAGTTTAAATTAGTAACACCTGAAAAATCTAGTTTTGATGATATAAATTTTGAGAAACTATTTTTACTTAATAAGTTTGCTAATGATTATGATAATGTTTTATACTTAGACTTAGATGTAATTATTAGTACAAAAACTAACTTCTTTGAAAAGTTTAATATGTATACCTTAGTTTCTAGATATGAAAAATGTTCTCGATATGATAAACTTGGTTTAGAATGTTTATTAGAAACATTAACCGATGATGATGAAAAGTTAAGAAAATATGTTCGTAGTATAAAACAAAAAGGACAATGGCAAGAGTTTGCCAAACAACATATTGATAAACACTATGATGAGGCATATAATAAACTAGACAAATATCATTGGTTAAAAAAAGGACAAGAGTTATTAAAAATATTACCAGATGCTGAAGAATGGATGATTAATACAGCTATTACAGGTGGGTCATCTGAAACAATAAAGAAATTAAATCTACTTGAAGAATATAAAAAATATATGGGTCCTAAAAACAATGAAATCTTTTTAACATACTTAGTGCAAAAAAGAAAGTTCCCATTTACTAATCTACCTGAATGGTGGCATCAACTTTGTTTAAAATCTAGCGACTCGATTCCTAATGCGTGTATGTGGCACGTAGTTGATAAAAATTTTGAGAGAGTTTTTAAGTTGCAGAGCTTTTCTTAATTTTTATTAATGTCTCAATTACTTCTAAAGGATTATCTGCTTTTCTTATTTTAGATTTTAATTCTTTATCATTACAGTTTTTAACCACATCTAATTCAAAAGCTGCAAGTTTACAAACAAACAAATCTTCCTTTTGTGTTTCACTATTGAAATCCCCAAAGAATAGTTTAATTGATTGTGTATAAAATTTAGTATCTACCTTTGCACTATTACTTTCTGAATCGTAATATGCGATTGGGTCAATTAGATAACCTTCTTCTTTTCCTTGACGTATTGCAAATTCTTTAAAAGAAGCTTCCTCAGCAACAATTCGCTGATAGGTATTTTCCATAATCTCATCTTTATTTGTTAGTTGATAAAGTTGGTCAACAATCCATTTTCTAGAAGGGTCGTTTTCTTGGAAAGTAAATTCTAAATTATCACCTTGGTCATTACCTTCTTCATTCTTATAGTGAATTCTTATTGTTGTTCTATCAGAGTCAGTATATTCTGCTCTATCAAAGATTACCATTTTGTAACCAATATCTATTTCTTTTTTTGAAAAGTCTGGTTGTCTTTTATCTGACACCCAATCTTTTTCTTCAGCTTCTAAAGGTCGTGGATTTTTGATAGGGATAATTTCACCTGTCTCATTATTAATATAACCAATTACTGTGCTTTCACTTTTTATATCTATTGATTTTAAAGGTTGACCTGTAACTTCGTCAATTTTTTCACTCATAATATACTCCTAATTATATAATGTACTATTCTCTATTTATCTTGAAGTTGTAAGTATTAATTGTTGTTGATGAACCGTTAGGAAATTTTTGTGATCTATAATCATCACCACCAACAAATCTGTTTGTTTCAGAACCAGAACCATTTAGTTTAGTATCAGTCATTGATGTTCCTCTAGTTTCACCAGAGCCATTAATGTTATATCTAATATTATGACCAGATGCTGAATCATCACTAGCTGCAAGGTCTCTAATAAATTGTTCCATAATATCAAAAATATCAGCTGCATCATCGCCAGATGTTGCATATTCTCTAAGGTCATTGTTACTATCAATGTATAATAAATTTCTAGTTTGTGATACTGCATCACCATTATCTTTATTCATGTAATAGTTAGCTACAGTAGATGAGTGATCTTGAAAAGTACCTGATGTTCCTATTTGACCAGAAGAGTAAGAACCTGTGTTTGCTCTTGTATCTGTAAATACTGCTGTTGTAGAAACGTTAGTAAACCCAGATGCGGCAGTTGATGATGTACTAATAGCATATGTTCCACCAAAATCACCTGCGTTTGCTTCAGACGATGCGGTCATTAACACAATCGCTGGTTTAATAAACGTATCTAAAAAATCTGTAAGAGACATTGCTTGTATCGCACCTGCTGAAGAATCATAGTAGACCGGGAAGCTCTTACCTGTGTCTGATAATACAGATGGGTTAGTTACTGTTTGAACAATTTTATTAAAACTTGTTGTAACAGTAGTTAAGGAACCTGAACCTGGGTGTGATGATGCTTGTTGTGCAGCTGCACTAGATCGAAATCTAGTATCATCCATTGTAGTACCAATATTACCAGAACCAACAGTTATAACAACTGATGGGTTAGCTGCATATTGTTGAATAGCTTCTCTTTGCCATTCAAGCAATTCTCCAGCAGTCATTTCTACTAAATTACCACTATCGTAATATAACGGGTTTCTTGCTGTCATAATGTTCCTTTATACTATATCTATGTACCCTTTGTCAACTATTAAATAGCTGCGTGGCCGTTTACAGTTTTCAAAGTAGAACCAGAAGAGTTTTTAATCAATAGAATACTATCTGGTGTTGCATGGAACTTACCAGTTGAACCTACGATTTTTGCTTTCTCTGTAGCTGTTTCTGAGTTACCACATCTAAATGAAATCTTAGTTGCGTTTGATGATGATGAGAAATCACCTTCAGCCATAGCAACAATTCCAGCTGCTACTAGAACTGCATCCGTACCTGTACCTTCATCAGGTGCTTGGAAGAAAATTCCACCAAGTTCATCGTCAGCTGCAATATCAGTATCACCAGATTGTAATGTAATTGTTGCTGATGAACCATCTGCTGTTGCTAAATCTTTAAGAGTTAACTTACCTGTAGATGACATTTCTAACAATCCACCATCTGTGCCAGCGGCAGCTGATTTACCAGTTGAGAATACTAATTTAGTTGCGTTGTTACTTACGCTAAAGTCGCCTTCAGATACAGCTTTAATAGTTGATGCTACTAGAACTGAGTCTGTACCAGTACCTTCTGCAGGCGCTTGGAAATCGATTTGTCCTAATACATCATCTGCGGCGATATCACTATCACCTGCTGATAAATTAAATTTAGGAAAAGAGTTGTCAGCAGTTGCGGGTACTGAAAGAGTAAGACCTGTGTCTGCTACGTGAGTTAATGTTACATCTTGGTCAGCACCAAATGCAATAGCAGCTGTATCAGTAAGTAATCTTAAATCACCATCTGATCTTAATGCCATTTTATTAGTAGCTGCCTCTGACGCACCAGTCTTGAAGAAAAGAGTAGTTGCGTTGTTAGATGAACTAAAGTCACCTTCTGAAACAGCGGCAATACCTGCTGCGGTTAAAATTGAGTCTGTACCTGTACCTTCAACTGGTGCTCTAAAATCTAACGCACCTAGAATGTTACCATCTGCAATATCTGTATCAGCAGTTTCTAGAGTTAATATCATACCTGTGTTTGCAGTTGATGTTTGTCTAATGTTAAGACCTGTATCTGCAACGTGTGTGATTACAACGTCTTGGTCATTTCCTAATTGAATTGTACCGGCATCGGCTAAAAACAAGTCTGAAAATTCTTTTGATGCACTACCAATCGTTGCTCCATCGGCGCTTGTAGGAACGATTGATGTTGTGATATTTGGACTTGTTAATGTTTTGTTTGTAAATGTTGTTGTACTTGCGGCAGAAACCATTGCAAAACCACCAGCTGTACTACCATCGTGGACACGTAACACATCGGTAGTTGTGTCATACGTGATCTCTCCAATGGCGCCGGTAAATGCATTGTTCTGAGACGTAGTACCTCTTCTAAATTGTAGTACTGTTGGCATTTTAAGATTCTCCTAAGTTTATCTTTATTTATATTTAGTATTTATCATATTAAATACCCGTTGATTGACCTAAATCTTGTGTGCTTGTTGTTCCTTTTGGTTCATTCATATCATATAAATTTGATGATAATGCAAATCCAAAGGCATCAGCTGCAGTAGTATCAAAGGGTGTTTCCCCACCTGCGAGATCAGCATTTCCCTCAGCTGTAGGTAATTGTGTTAATGTAGAGTTTGCAAATCCTAAATCGGCAGTAAATGCGACTGTACCATCCTCATTTTTGAACGTGATTGTTCTATCTGCTGTAGGTTCTGAAAATACAACAAGTGTTTCAAAGGCATCATCTGTTTGACCCTCTACTGTAAATCTGTCGTTATTAAGTGTAAATGTAGTAGGTGAAATCGCATCTAAGGCAAACGCACCCGTGACTTCTAAATCTCCTACTGATATTGTAGTGGCTGCAACGTTTGTTAAGTTTAAAGTACCTGATTCAATAGCAGTAACATCCGTAATTAGATTATTGAACTGAATACGTAATTGTTCTATCGTACTATTGTTATCTATCGATGTTGCTCTAATTGCCATTTTTTTCTAACACCTTTTTTAACATATCTTTTATTTCATGCATTTCGCACTTCAAATTATTTATCTCTCTTGCGTTACTTCTAATCTCGTCTCTTTCTTTTGCAGCTGCTTTTGATCTTGCGACTGCTCTTTGATATGCAGACTTGTCAGTATTAATAATAGCGTGACTATTATTATCTCTAACTAAATTATCATAACCTTCTACTTTTAAATATTCTTTACTCATTATGTTGCCAATGCTAATGCTCTAAAATCTTTTATTCTGATTGGTTCAGCTGCATTAGTTCCTTGTCCTACTATTTTAATTGCAAATTGAATAAACTCTGGTAGTGGTGTTCCTATACCATCATCCGTAACACCAGCAGTAAATACATATTCTTGGAAGTCATCATCTTCAAGTGATGAACCAACTTCAACATCTGTTGTACCAGTTGTGTTAAAGAAAGTGTAACCTAGTTCATCAAAATCAGAAGCATCATCTGATCTTAAAGTTTTAAATAAACATTTAATATCTGCACTATTATGTTTGTGTGCTGAAAATATAACTTTAATTGCTGTTGCTGGTGATTCTAACGCAACTTTTTTAGTAATATAGATAAATGCATTTTGGTCACCATCTGGTGCTTCGTTTGTTACGTAATCAGTTGTAGGGAATACTCCACTAGAACCTGTAATAGAATTCATTTTGTTTGCGATTAATACAGCAGATAATCTATCTGCATCAATCACAGGTGATAAGTTTGCGTTATTAGAACCTAACGTTAATGGTATGAATAAAGAGTTAGCACCTGCAAGTTCATTTGTTTCATTTATTTGTGATGCAACCATATTTGATATAGATTGTTTGTTGTTTTCGTTTAACGTTAAAGTTGTTGCGTCTGCCAAAGATGTAGTTTGGAAAGAACTTTCACTACCACTTGGCGATGTTGCTGTTGTATTTCTTATTTTAGCTGAAACAGTTGTTGTTGGTAATTCCAAAACAGACAATGCAGTTTTAATTGTTTCATATCTATAATTCTCAGAAGCATAAACAGCTGTTCCACCAACTTCAGCAGTTGTTGAACCACCAGTAATTGTTGGTGCAGTTGTTAAAGCAATTGTATAGTAATCTGTACCAATATTTGCTATTGATGTATGTTCTTTATTTATTTCTGTTAATGGTGTTCCTAATATCTGATATAATTCTATTTTGTCTGAAGCAGTATGACCTACCGCAGTAGAACCACCAGCACCTCTAGTTAAAGATGATAATGTTGTACCAGATAATGAACCAGTAATAATTTCATTTCCTATTTTAACAGTTATGTTACCTGTTGGAAAGTTTGTAGCAGCTGAAAGTGTTAATGAAGTTGCACTAGCACTTATTGTTGCACCTAGAGTTGTTTCAATATCAGAACTAACACCTGTTATTACAACATTATTAGATGTAGAATACATACCATGATCGTCATGTTTAACTTTCATTGTAGTAGAACCATTTGTCATAATTAAAGGATTTGTTTTAAGTCTGTTTACATATACAGTATTTCCTATTTCATTTGTAATAGCTTCTCCAATAGGATTATTAACTAATGTAACATTACCTGCAGCTGTAGTATTAAAAGATGCTTTTCTTAAAGTAAATTTTAAATCCTCTGAGTCTGATGGTGTCCATGTTCTATTATTTTGTGATTTAAATAATACACCAAGATGTGGTTGTTTAGATACAATTCTTAATCCACCAATATCTGTTTCACCCATTCTAGATATCCAAACTTTATAATCTAATGAATTTGATCTTAATACAAAACAATATTCAGCACCTTGTTTTAAATATACAGGTGCATCAAAAGTAAATGTTGTTGCAGTTGCAGCTGTAGATGATGTATTGATCTCACTAGATTGTAATAGTTTTCTACCAAAAGGTAATATCTTGGCACCAGGATAACCATTGATTACGTTTCTGATTTCAACCCACATTGGTAAATCGTTATCTTTTGTTTCTACATAAACATCAAGCTCTGTTAAGAAACATCCACCCTCTTCTTCTACTAAGAAAGTTTGTGCTAGTGGGTCTGGGTTACCATTTCCTCTATCATCCCTACTCTCAACTGTCCTAGAAATAACTCTTGATGATGTATCCAATCTACTTGTAGTTTCAGATACGTCTGTTTGTACCACTCTAGCGTTTCTAGTTGCAACAATAGTTTCTTGTTCAGTTTCTAAAATACCTTTTGCAACATATGTTGTTTGACCTGCAGTTTTTGGTAACGGTGTTCTAAGGTTAGTTGAACTAGAAGTAATTCTAAATTCTACTTCACCAGTTTTAAATTTAGGTACAGCCTGTTGACCAGCAAATCTATACTCAGGTATTCTCATAGTACCCTCAACATCACCCTTACCATCTGAAACTAATTGTACAGCTTCAGCAACAGTATCATCTGAGGTATAAGTTGTATTTTTTGGTGTTACATATGGAGCCATCGCTGTTCCATCAAAGAATACATAAAGTTTTGTATTTGGTAAAAATCCTTGACCTTTGAAAGTTATGTTTCTTGGTCTAACCCAAGGTATTAATGCTCTTGATATAACTCTTGTACCTTGAGACTCTTCATCTATTTGTTCAACAACATCTGTACGAATACCTGTTCGTCTTAAATCTGATCTTACAGTTTGAATTGCTCTGGTAATAGTTACGTTACCTGTTGTTCTTGTTTCAGTACGAGTAGCAACTGTGCCTGACCATTGTGTTTCCCATGAATTCCAAACAGTACCTAATTTATTTCCAACCGAAGCTTTTACAGCATCAAAGTTACCATCAACATTAATTATTAAATCTGGTGCTGTCTCTGTTTCAAACCATTCATCGCCTGTTGGTGTTAAGTCAACGTTACCAACCCATTGTGCAGTAATAACTGGTTGTACTTTTTCAGTTCTAGTTGCATAAGGATTTTCTGATAATGTAACACTTGTATAAGGAAGTGTAATTAGATCACCAGTTCTTTGATAACCAGCAGCTGTTCTAGTTGCATCTGAAGTAGCTTCTTCTTTTAACGATGCATTTCTCATAACACACTTAGGTCTTAATTCTTTCTTTTCCATGTCCATTGCATTTTGATAATCTTTATTTTTAACATCACCTACTCTGTGACCTGCAAAGTTATCAACTACGAAACCTGATTTAAATCTGTTTAAACCATTCGCATCTGTAACTTCAAAAGACTCTGCGTTTCTTTCTAGTAAAGATAAATTAGTATAGTATTCAATGTTTTGAATTCTTTTTTGTAGTTTACCAATATCTCTCATAGTAAATCTCTGAGTTCTAAATCTTTCGATTTGAACATCTGTAGGTCTGAAAGTGTAAGCAGGTATAAACAATGACGCAAGTTTCATTGCGTTTTCTAATTCTTTAGGTTCTTCAGGCACTTCAGCTGAAGTACCTTCTACAACTTTTATATCACCTTCTTGCGTTATGAATACTAATGCTTTTCTTGATAAGAAAAATTCAAAATCAGCTGTTCCTAAAGTGTTTGGTTTTGGTGTATCTACTGTCGAAGCACCTGTGCCATCAAATTGTCTATGGAAGAAATCAAAAGAATTACCTGTAATAGTATCTACTGTTGCAACACTTTCACTAGCACCAACAGTATTTTCACACGTTGGTCTAAAGTCAACAATATCTGTTAATGGAAACTCACCAGTTGGTTCTGGTTCATCTGGGTCAACTCTTGTAGCTGTGTATGTTGGAATATCATCGTATCCCATTTGACCAGCAACATCTGAGTATGAGTCTACTGTAAAGAAAGAACCAGAAGAGTGACTAAAGAAATCAAATACAACTAACAATCTTCCTCTTGGTTTTGAGAAAGTTGGTTTTAATTGTATTCTTGCTATGTCATAAAGGTTATCTCTTTGACCTGTATCTAAAGTATAATGTGAAGTAATAACTTTTGAACCAGCAGTTACGCTTGATACTACAGCAGTTGCACCTGAAGATGCACCTGTAATAGTTTCATCTGCCACAAAGTCTGTAGCGCCTACACCATTTTGTAAATAATATGTTACTGGTGTTGTTGGTGTAATAACTCTTGCAACAGCGCCAGAAGTTCCACCTGTAATTTTTTCTCCTCTTAGGAATGTGCCTTGAACAGCAGTTAATGCTATTTGTGGTGCTGATGCATCTGAACTTGTATCCTCTGAGTCAAACACAGCACCTAAAGCAAATGCGTCTGCTCTTCCTAATGATATTGTATCATCTGTAGGTCTTGTTCCAAAAGCACCTGTTGTTCCACCAATAACTTTAACTTGTTTAGATAAGTTAGTTGTTTTAATTCTTTGTGTAATATTTGTTTTTAAAAGTGTAGCAGTTAATTTAACTTTAGCACTATTTCCAAAATTTGTATTATCTGATATAGTAATCGTAGCTGTACCCACACCAGACAAAGTTGACTCAATATCAACCACGTCACCTTGATTTGCAGCTCCACCTGCACCAGCAGTTAATACTGTTAAAGTATAATCTTGATCTGTATATGCTAAAAATGTTTCGTTTGCACCAGCAGTAAATGATACAGCACCAGAAGAGTTTGTCGTTGCGATAAACTGTCTTCTAATTGTCATTGTAGTATCAGACGCACCATTATTAGTATCTGTTAATAATGTTTTAATAGTTGGTTTAGGTAATCTGTATAATGCGATATTTTTTTCTGCTTGATTTAGTTTAGCAATTTTTTCAGATTCAAGAGCAACTGTTGTTGAGTTATCTTCTTCAAGAACTATATTATCGTTTGCATCTGTACCAGAACTATCTGTACCATCAATTACTATTTGACCTGCATCACTTGTTGTTGTAGATATTAATACAGCATCAGCTGTAAAATCTTGACCACCGTCTGGGTCATCCATAAAGAAACTTCTAGTTTCTGAGAATATGTGTGTTACAATATTTGATATTGTTAAATCTGCGTTAGATGAATTTTCTACTATCTGATCTGTTTCTGCACTATCAGATACTATAAGTTTTTCACCAAGTGTAAAAGTACCAGAAACATTTGTAAGTACAACTGTTGTACCACTCGTTAATGCACCAAATACAAAACCTGTTGCGTTTGATGAAGCACCTTTGACTCTAACTCCACCATTACTATGATTAGCAGTTAATGATGTGCTTGGGTTATCGTTTAATGTTAAGTATGTAAATGGTCTAATATCAAAAAGATATAATCTAAACACGGCATCTGTATTTCCCATAGTACCAGAGTCGTATTGTATTGTTCTTGCTCTTGCGACCCCTATTTGTGTACCTGCCGCGGTTCCTCTCGTTGATGTAACATCATCGAATAGTCCAATTGTTTTATATGCTGTTGTTTCACCAGATATATCTGTAACATCTGGTTGACCGTACATGTTTGTTATCTTAACAAAGTTACCTAATTCTGCGTTTATTGAACCTGTGTTTACATTTTCAAATTGTCTAGATTTGTTTACATCTTTAAATGTAACTGTTGGTTTTTCAATTTCAAATCCTTTGACGTATGCCTTACCTGGTGACACAGCTAAAACAAATTTACCTTCACTAGCAGTTCCGCCATCTTGCGTTGCAGCACCATCAGTATAAACTCCTCTAAAGTCTGTACCTTGATGTCTGTTGTCAATCATTTCTCTAGCATCAAATTGGAAAGGTCTTACAGTATAATCACCAGACTCATCAAAAGTTCTTCTTGCTAGTGTTTCTCCTAATACAGAATATTGGGTTGGTCTAGCATCTGATTTTAATTTACCATCTTCTACTCTACCTATTTCTATAAAGTCACTATCTGCTGTTGATGTTAAGTCTAAACTTTTTAAATCTAAACTTATTTTTAATCTATGAGCACCTTTGGCTGCAAAGTTTGAAGCACCTGTTGCATTATCTGTTAAAGATTCATCTACTTCAGGTGTTACCAATTCTTCGTTTAATGTTACACCAATTCTAGCTGATGGAGATTGATCGTTATCTGATAATACAATTGTTTGTTCATTTAATTGTACAAAAGTTCCTCTGATAAAATACACACCAGAATTTGATGTTATGGCTGTACCTTTTTGAGAAGCAGTAGTATGTGTTGTAGCAGAATTTGTGTTTATTGCATAAGTTGTAGTATGTGTAATACTAGTATCTGCAAAGATTTGCTCTGAGTTTTGAAACTCAGTTGTTTCTAAATCTGAACCAGAAGAAATATAATGTACGTATAATAATGGTTGTGATGACGATGTTGCATCTTTATATCCAATTACTTTTGCTCTTACACCAGAAGTTGCACCTACAATTGTTACTGGCGAAGTTGCATTATAATATTGTGATGGGTCAACCGACTCACCAGCAAAAGCTGTAGCAAGTTGTACTGAATAGTATTCGTTATTAATAGAAAATCCACCAGGTATGACCACACTACCTTCTTGAAATACATGTGAACCAAATCTTTCGATTTGATTTTGTAAGATTGATTGTAGCTGTGTTAACTCTCTTGCTTGAACAGCATACCCTGGTCGAAAGAGTATTCTATGAAAATTTTTATTTTCTGCAAAATCATCATAATATGGTGCTACGTTTAAGTCGATTTTCTGTGCCATATTAATCCTTAAAACTCAATAATTATCTTAACGTCTTCCGTCTGATCTGATACCCTCTGAATTGGTTTTCTGTTTTCAATATAAACTATATTACCACTATCTGGTTGCAACTCTGGGTTTGCATATCCACTTGTTAGTGTTACAGTATTTCCATTTGCAAGTGTAACTGTATCTGAACCTGTTGACGATGGTGTACCTACAGCATTTGTTGTTGCACCTGTTATTGTATTGGTGCCACTAAACGCTGTAAAACTTTGTGTGGTTGTTGCTGTACCATATGTGCTAAATCTTTCTTGTTGATAGTACAATAATTTTCTTGTGGCATCCCACTCAACAACACGACCTACAGCACCTGTCGTTGCTTGAGTGATTTGTTCATCAACATCAAAAGTACCCGTGGCAGAAGAGAACTTAACAACATAGGTTTGTCTTGCAGTTGTAGATGATGCCACGGTCGATGTTCCAAACGTTGTTGGGTCAACGACTATGCCAACTTGTCTAAAGTCATTTGCAACTGTGAAGTCATCACCCTCTGCCTGAGTGATTGTTGTATTTGCAATTACAAAGTGACCACCTAATTCTTCTACCGCATTTTTACCATGGCCATCTTTAGGTGATATGATAACTCTTACATCACCACCTGTGCCTGAACCCATGTTTGCTGAACTTGTTAAACCTGTGTCTGAGAATACGTTTGTTAAAGAAACTTTTCCAAAAGTATAAGCAGCTCCACCTGCGTGTATTGTTGTGTCTGTGCCAGCAGTTAATCCAAATGATTGAATTGTACCACCTGATACTGTAATTCTTATAATTGCACCACTTGATGTACCTTGCGATGTTCCATCACCAAAAACTGGTGCGTAGTATGTTCCGTTTGTATAACCAGAACCACCTGTAACTTTAACTGATTCAATTTTACCATCTACCGCAGCTGCTGAAACAGTTGTATCTGTTGATACAGGTATGTAATCTGTTGTGATAAATTTAACAGCTTCAGACGCTGTAATTGTGTACATGTATTTTAAAATATATCCACCAGAAGCAAAAGGTGCTGTAGATGTAGATGTAGGTTCTGAACCAGAAAATGCAGCTCCACCATTGTTGTCTAATACTTTATATACGTCTTTGTTAGATGTCATAAAATAAAAATTAGAACCATATAGAGAAGATGAACCTGACGCAGTTGTATTTGAAGATGAAACTGTGTCATCGTACATATCAAATACTGTACTGTTAGCCCAGTTAACTCTAGGAAGTGCAAACGAGATATCTGAACTTGTAATTTTTTTAGCACCTAACATAGAGTCCCATAGATAGAACTCATTGGAAACGCTATCCGCTGGTGTAGGTGGAGAAGTGTCAGTACCACCTGATGTACCAGATGTGAAAGGCATTGATTTTCCTAAAAATAAGTAATAAGTTGATGCCGAAGCTTCTGAGAAAGATTCGCTAAATTGATTTGCGTTATGTTGTCTAAATTTTTCTGTTATAATTGCTGTCATTGATATACACTTCCTTTTGTATTTATATTATTTATACGATATTAAGCACTCCTTACTTCAATTACTGAAGATTTAACAATGGGTTGACTTCCTAATGTAACCACTAATAGAGGTATGTCTTTATTGAATTTCTTAGGACCACCAGATAATTCTAATGTATCGTGAGGTATCTGACCTTCGTCTGCAAATATAGTTGAACTTTCTAATAATATATTCTCTACTAGTATTGCTGCATCGTCAATATCTTGTTCACTTAATACTTTAAAACCTGCATCCGAACCAGAACCATCTGTTCCATCTAATACTAAACTGTCTGTTGCAACTTCTTGGGCTGCATCTTCAAGTAGAAATGCGTCAGCAAAGTTTTTCTGAGTAGTCTTTTCTGCTTTCATTTTCGCACCTGGTACCATGGTTGCATCTTCCATAAGTAAATGTTCTTGTACAGAATTTGTTGAAAAGTCTTCGACAACAATAACTCCGTCCTCTTCTAAGATAAATCTTTCACTAGCAGAACCAACTCTTTCCGATATAATAAATTCATCAGAGTCAACCACTTGACCTGTTAATGGACCAGATGTTATTAAGTGTCCATCTAGTTTTAAGAAACCATCTATCTCCAACTTAATACCATCAGAGTCATCTACACCTGCTTGATTAATATCTGAGGTACCATTGTCTAATCCTCTATTAGATAATAGTTCAGGTGTAACTAAACCATCTTCTAAATTGAAGAACCCAGAGTTGTCTTCTAATTCTAATGGGGATACTCCATCAAACTCTTCTATAATTTTACTTGTAAAATGTCTATTGTTTTCTGTTAGTATGTCAGATGGTTGTCCTAGTAATATTTTTGATGGTCTAAGTATATCGACTAATCTTAATCCCTCAAATTCTGATAAAGGAATTGAGTCATAAGTTTTTAAAGAGTCTTCTATTAATATTTTTGAATTAACTGATAATACTTGAGCTGCATCAAATGTAAATGAACTTGTTTCTAATAACATTCTAGAAGTATCACCTTCACCAGTAGAACTTTCTAATAATATATTATCACCTGCATTTGTACCACTTACAGCTGTAGCATTTAATACAAGAAAAGCAACTTGTGGTAATGGGTCGATACCATCTAATCTTAAAGTATCTAATTCTGAACCTTCTAGTTGTATACCTTCGCTGTCGGGAAATATTTCATCTGAAATTGTTCTTAAAAAGTTTTGTGGTGCTCTTGGTGTAGCTTTAGATAATATATTCATGTTGTATGTTGGTATGAAATGATTTTGTGCTTTACCACCAGGTGTCAAAGAAGTCTCTGCCATAACTCTTCCACCTTTACCAAACTGATCTATCGTACCATCTTCAAATAAGAAGTTATCTCCAGCATCCGTAGAAGAACCAGCAGTAGAGTTAATTAATATTGCATCTCCTCTGTTACCAATTCTATTTTCTGAGTCTGGTATAATATGTGTTCTACTAAACTTCTCATCAAACAACGCTGTAAGAACAGAACCAAGAATAGGTGAGAACGTATCACCGCCAGAAGTTTGCACACCTAAATTAATAAATGATGCAATACTAACTTTACCAAAAGGTGCAAACCCAGATGGGTGAACAGCTTTTCTTAACTCATTAATATATGTTGATACTGATTGACCTACCTGTACTTCGTAAGAGAATTGTTGATAGTAGTAAGAGTCTTGTACACGTATTAAGTCTTCACCAATTAATGAGTCGATTGTGTTATAAGCACCTTCGGTAGTTTGTTGTACTCCAGCATTAATAGTACCAGTAGCAATATCTGATAATAATACTTTACCGCTCGCTGTTGCTGTGGTTATTTCTACGTTCCCACCAGTTAAGAAATCTATTTTTTCATTTAGTATTAAACTATCAGCTGCATTTTTAGAATCAGAGTTTGTACCATCTAATACAATAAAGTCTGCAGCTGAAACATCTGTCTCATCTAATATTTTTCCACTATCTAAACTATCTTCAAGAGTAATTAAATTACCATGATCTTCATTCTTCATACGAGCACCATTCTCATCGAGAATGAAAGTAGTTTGTACATCTATATCATTATCAATTAATAATTTAGAACCAGCGTTTGCAACAAGTAAAGGACTGTCAATAGATTGTTCAGTTATAATATTACCTGAGTTATCTTCAAGCGCTATTTTCAATAATGGATTAGCACCATTAACGGGTTCTGCAAGTATGTGATCTATTTTTTCACTTGTACCATTTAGTAATACGTTACCACCAGCATCTGTTACAAAACTTTGTGGTGTGTTTGTTTCTACAATTCCACCCATACCAGAATGGTTGACACAATAATAATAAAGGGTAGGAGCATTAGATGCTATTGTAATTTGTATATACGCACCTTCGGTACCAGTTGCTATTGTTATACCACTCTCAGTTACACCTGTTGTATAAGCTGTTCCACTCGCATGTGTACCATCTGGTGTTTCAGAAAATCTTAGTCTATGTCTGTTTGCTTCAACAGCATCATATAAAGAACTATCTGATAAATCAAAGTAATAAGTATTACCTTCAACTAGTTTTAAACTTTTTTGTCTTACGTTATCTATTTCAAAAACGTTTGCTGTATTATCTGCGTTTCTAACCTTTTTAACTTTTACTTCAATAAATCTAGTTGGTGGTGAGACAATAGATGTACCATTTAATACAATATTATCATCTGGTCCACCTGGTAAATCTTTGACATCTTCCATAAGAACATGATGACCAGCAAGACCTTCATTACTTTCTTGAACAAAAGGTGCGTTGTAAACAACTGCTTGTTCATGTCTTATTTTAACAATGTCCTCTAGTGTAACATCTAATTGTTGAGTGTCAGCATTAAAAGATTTAACCACACCAGTATGTGAAGTTAATTGATCTCCAGCTACAAATGAACCAGTAATATCTTTTAATACAAAGTGAGCTCTAAAACGCATGTCTGGTAAATCATTAGCATCGTAATCAAAACCAGAGTCATTAATTTTTAAAGATTCAATTCCACCAATATCATTTGTAAGTGCTAATATTTTTGCACCACTACCAGCAGCAGTTTCTACTGTAACAGTTGGTAAAGATACGTATCCTTGTCCTTTATCAGTTAAAAATATTTTTCTTATTGATGATGCTGTGCCTATATCAAAAGTACCTGGTTCTAAAAATATTTGATCGTTATCGTCACCAAAAGTATCTAACGTTACTTGTGTTTCATCTGATATAATTCTTCCACCAGCATTTGCACCAGACCCATCAGTTCTATCTAAAATAATTTTATCGTTTTCTAATACAGGGTATGAGATATAATCCTCTGAGTTAAACTGACCTGTAGGTGCTGATGATAATGCATAGTTTCTTTCTGCCGCTGGCATATAAAAAGTAATACCAGGAAACTCCACAAATTTAAATGGATTAGAATTATCGGCACCACCTGCACCAGCTTGAGTTAAAAATAAAGGATAGTAATAACCTTTGGCACCACCAGATAATTGTTGTTTTCCATTTACTTTTGTTTCACCAGTAGCAAAAACATAATATGGTCCATCCAATACTGTATTTGATTCTAACTGTATATTAAATTCTTCAGCAGTTCTTGTTGTACCTATCTCTTTTAATAGTAAACCAGATGTTGTATCTGTGGCAGTTTCTAATTCTATACCACCACCTAAAATACTAATAATACCTGATGCTTCATTCTCTCCACCAGCTGATGAAAATAAAACCTTTTCACCAAGACGATAACCTGTACCAGCAGTTTGTATAAAAGTGTCAGATACAGAACCTCTTTTTAAACTATTAACTAATACATCTGCAAAACCATTTCCCTTGTCAGTATCAATAACAGCAGCCTCAGACGCAGAGTGTAAAATACCAGGGTTATCTAAGTTTGTTTGATTAATAATACTTTTAATAGTAAATGATATTTCTAAGTCTAGAGAGTTTGATATACATTTAATTTCTTCACCAGTTACAAAAGGGTCACCTTGAGATAAGTCTTCAATTGCTAATTCAATAACTGAAGTTGTTCCTTGTTGAAACGTAGATGCTGACGCAACAACAGCTGTTGCACCAGAAGTCTGACCTGTAATAACTTGGTTAACAGTTTCTTGACCTGAACCAGAACCATTGGTTGAAACTCTAATTAGTTTTCTTGCTCTCCATTTACCATCTGATACTCGTAACATGTTTTCATTTGGATAAAATATTTCAGCAGACTCATCAAGAAGTAAACGCATGAATACTTTATGACCTTCAGACGTTCCTTTGGCTGCATATAAATCACGTATGGATTTTACTAGATTTCTTTTAGATACATTTGATGCTAAACTATTAGGAATAGTTGCCATAAATGATTCTTTAATTTGGTCAAAGAATTCAAATAAAGAATTATCTACATCAGCATAATCCAAAAGTTGTTGAATATTTTGTACAGGGTTTGCTTTATATGTTACGATCTTAGCAGTTGCACCAGAAGTTTGTCCTACTATATTTTCACCAATTTCAAATCTATTGTTGGCACCAATATAAAGTGAAACATTTCTTACATCTTCAACAATTACTTTTGCCTCTGCACCAGACCTTGAACCTTTTACAATTTCACCTGGTGTATATTCTGTACTAGATTCTAAAACTATTCTATCTACAGCTGCACCAAGTATTCCATTTTCAGATAATAAGTAACCTTTTGTTTCTGGTTCTAAAATTAAGTAATCAGTTGTAAAATCTAAAGTAACTTTAGCAGACTCTAAAAACTGAAAATAGTCCTCAACAAAACTAGCAAATAGTTGATGATCTGCTCTAACAAAGTCAGGCAGTTGAGTTTCTATTTGGTGTGATACTTTGTTTACGAGTTTAGTTGTCATCTTTCTTCATTCTAATAACTTGACGTACCACCAGATGTCGTAGTGGTTGTAGTCGTAGAGCTACCAGAACCAGATGTGCTGTATGACGAACCAGAAGACGTTGCTGTATCTATTGAAGCAGAAATCGATGTATTAGTAAAATCAATTTCCAATAATTGATTTCTGACTGGTACTATATCATTTGTTGCTGGTGTAATAACTAGTCGTATTGCTGTTGAAGTTTCACCATCAACATTAGATATGGCAGTTATGTTGATATTGTTTATTGATATATAACCTGAAGCATAATCAATACTACCTGCTACATTATCTGCATATGATCTAGTTGTACCAATTAAAGCATAACGTCTTAAATTTCCGTTACCATCATCATCAAAAAAGAATTCAGTTGTTGTATCAGTACCAACTTTAAAACCTGTTGAGAAAAGAACTCCACCTGTTGATGAAAGATAACCATCCTCTGGGTGTAATAGTGCATTGTTAAAAGCTATATTATAAGATTTGGTTGTACCTAACGTTGGCACAAAATCTTTAGATAATTTAACAGTTGTTGTGTTATTTAATATTGCAGTATCAGCTTCGTCAATTAATTTAGAAACTGCTGATGCTCTGTATTGTCCATTGAAAGTTTGTAGAGTAGAAGTATTATAGTCAGTCAATTCAGTTGTTACAGCAGTTACTAATTCGGAAGCTAATTTTGTTGTTGCGCTTGCATTATAAACAATACTAGAAGTCAATCTTAATTTTGTAGTTTCTGGGTCAACAATAACTGGCGATATAGATGCAACAGTAAATTTAGATAAATCAGAAACTAGTTGTGTTTTTTGTGATGTAGTTAAGTTTGCACCTGTTGTTGATTTAACAGATATAAAAACTTTACCATACTCTGGTGTTGATGTTACACCAGTTGATGAATTGTAAGAACCTTGCTCTCCACCAAATACATTTACTGCTTGAGTTTGTGGAAATAATTTTTTAACAAAAACTTCGTAGTCACCTGTGGTTACACATCTACCTTGCGATGCATAATCTAAAGGTGCATTTAATTTTATTGACTCAATACTTTCTGGTTCACTTCCACCAGTTGCTCTTTCAACTGTTGTTAAAGTAATATCAGTTACACCATCAATAGATGATGGCGGTGTAAATACAAACGCACCATTTGCCTCTGTCTTATTTGTTACGACATATTGTAGGAATACAATATTACCATCGTCAACTTTTTTAGATACAACACCATCACCAAAATAAACTTCGTGTTTACCATTTTCAACTTCTTGTATATAATAAACAGTACTTGTTTTTGAGAGTTGTGTAATGTCAGTAGCTTTTGTATAAGTTGTAGTTGTTGTATCAGTAGCAGAGTTTTGTACTTTAACTGTAAGTGTAGAAGTGTCTGCTCTATTATCTCTTAATATAAATCTTTGTTCAAGGTCTGTTGTATCTACTGTATATCTTGTAGTGATGTATGTACCTTCATAAACTTTTTGAGCATCAAAGTTAACAGAGTTACCAAACTTGCTACCTGTTATATCAGCGATAGTAACAAACTGATAGGTAACACCATCAAGAGTAGTATTAAATGCTGTACCTGCTGGCATAGTTTTAGTATTTGAATCTGTTTTAAGTGAAACGTTTATTGTTGCAAAAGGAGCTCTTGCTGAACGAACTTCGTATCCTAAATTTTTTGCATGTGAAACAGCTGAACTTCTTAGTGATGATGTATCTAGAAACATTTCATTTGCTAACATGTTAGCATTGAAACCTAAGTAGTGAGTATTGTAAGCAAGTGTATCTAATAGAATGTCTATACCAGAACCATCAAAGTCATAGTCTTTAAATTCTTCTTGCGCTTTTAAATATATTTTTAAATTTTCTTTTATCTGGTCAAAGTCTAATTCTGTAACTCTTAAATTCTTTTTATTTGTTGTTGTTGCCATTATCTTATTCTCTCTAACATAATTGACATGTCAACTAATTCAGTTGGTGTATTTACTACAAAAAACGAAATAGATATTTCGTAACGATTGTTATCAAAGTCAGGTATTGCTCTGACAGATTCCAATCTTGCTCTTGGTTCAAAATTATTAATTACATCTTCTACTTTTCTTGCGAGGATGTTACCAACAATAGGTGTCATGTTTTCAAATAACATTCCTCTTACGCCAGAAGATATCTCTGGGTGAAATGGTTTCTCATGCTCATTTAATAGTACAAGATTTCTTATAGAACGTTTGACAGCTTGTATATCTTCAACTCTATTTACATCTGAGTTTGTTCCTTTTTTCTTAAAGAACAAATCTAAATCTCTGTAAACCCTTGTTGATCTACTTGATAAATTTAATGCTTGTGCGTCCACACCCGCTCTACCTGGTCGTGATGCCATAAAAAATCTCCTACTATTATATTATTTATACAATAACAAAGAGATTAATCACCAATGATTACGGTCTTAGATGAAGTTTCTATCTTGTTCGAACCATCAGAACCTGAGATTCCAGCCGGGTCATCGCCAGTATCAACTGTATCATCTAGACGAGCTGCTCCCTTAGTTCCACTATTAAGATTGATTGTGGCAGCATCCATTGTTGCATTACCCGTTACGTTTTGATCGTATGTTCCTTTAATATTTTCTACAACATTACCATCTACTTGTATATTCCAATTACCTTTAACGTAAGTATTACAGTTAGAATCTATTGTAAGATTAACGTCACCTTTAACATTTACGAAATCACTACCTGCAATTACTTCATAGTTGTCGCCAGTTATTCTAGTTACTTTATTTCCTTTGTGATCTATCTCATAAAAGGTACCAGACTCACCATGTATCTCATGAATTCTAGAAGCACCATCTGTATCATCATATTCTTTTATGTTTTTACCATAAGTTTCTCTTACATTATTATTAGGATAGACAGCTGCATAAGTCGATGCTGGTTCATCCCATTTACCATCTGCTTCTATATACTTTCCACCAATACTTTTTTCTTCATTTGCGATTGGTACTTCTTTTGTTCTTGCATCTTCTTTAGTTTGTAGAATACTATGTTGTAAGTCGGTATCATTTCTTGCAAGTCTATTTACATCACTCTCAATAAATTGTGTCTCGGTGGTCATGTTATTATTATCTTTGTCTGTACCATGACCAGACCATTTTTTAGTTTGTGGATTTATTTCACTTGGGTCATTAAAACCTATATCTTTATTTGGCGCCGCATTTGGTTTACCTTTGATTGTTCCTATGACAACTGGTTGTTGTCTTTCTTCAGCATCTAAAAAGAATCCTACTATCCAAGTGCCAGGTTTTAATGTACTAAAATTGCCAACTCCTTGCATAGATGTGTCTAGAGTAGAACCCATGACAGTCGCCCAGGGCAATAACTCTAAAGGAATATCATTGAGAGATTTTGAGTGATGTCCGTATGCACGAACTTTGACTCGTCCTAATTTATCG
>VTLG01006121.1_pt1 | contig 22811 bp, 28 predicted proteins | sample 4694571 | NCBI WGS metagenome assembly VTLG01 (sample SAMN12604809, study PRJNA352737) | marine metagenome | biome: ENVO:00000447; feature: ENVO:00000209|ENVO:00000569|ENVO:01000036; material: ENVO:00002151; isolation source: viral sequences binned using virsorter ...
CTTGGTGGACTATGTGTAGAATACCATAAAGAGTTTGGTTCATTTCAAAATGTAAGTGAAGCTACTAATTGGGTAGCAAAAAAACTAAATCGTAATACTGAGTTTGAAAAGAATATTATCCAAGAGGTTGTTGAACAACATTGGAATGAGTATTGGGCAGACTATCCATGATTAGGTATTACATTACTGAAGCAATGGCAGCACTCGCTGTCATTGCATTCGTTTCATTTATAATTTTCATTTCATAGAAGGGATACATAATGCAATTACTAACTAAGAAAATAGAAAGCCAACTGCGTGCTAACCATAAAGCTAACACAGATGGTATGGAAACATATGAGCCAATCGTAAAACTATTTAATCCATATGGTGTAGGTACTTGGTATCTATCAGAACTAGATGACAATGACATAGCTTTTGGTTACTGCAATCTAGGTTATGAAACTGAGCTAGGTTATGTAGATTTGAATGAGTTAAAATCTATGGTGTTACCTTTTGGTGGTAAGATTGAAAGAGATTTATACTGGAGTGGAGAAATAAAATGAGTTTAAATAGCACAACAACAGCACCAGATTTTGGTGAACTTGCGTTAGTGATTGATAACTACATAGTATCTTGGGATCAAGGTACTATGTTTGATATAAGTTGGATCGGTGGTCATGGTTCAAAACATATCAAAAAAGTGAGAGCTGATGAAAGATTAATACATTACTTAGCTGATGACTCTTTAACAGCATCAAAAATTCAAGCAGCACTACTTCAAGTATGGGAGGATTATAACTATGGAGTATAGAACATATGAAATTTGTGGAGAACTACGTCACTATTCTAAAGGTGATATGATACATACAAGAGGTCAAGCATGGGTGCTGGACCAAGATGAATATGATCCAGATGTTTGGTGGGCTAGCAACAGTGATGGTGAAGAGATTGAATTTATACCAGGCACTGAAGATCATCATGAGCCATTCGATCAATCACACATCATGCAAAAGTTAGGTTTGTATTGATGAACGATTACAGAAGTATTATTAAAGTTTTACACCATGAGAGAATATATCATGGTGTAACTCAAGCTGATCTAGCACACAAGATAGGTATATCAGAGTCAACATTAAGTAAGTGGGAGCATGGATATAGAACTCCAAGCATACATAATCTGATGGCTTGGTGTGATTCACTAGATGTAAGGATTGTAACTGAACCATATCCAAAACCAAATGACCCATAAAAATAAAAGAAAAGGTACATACCATGAAAAATGGATTGTAGATTGGTTAATAAAGCTAGGCATCAAAGCCAAGCGTCAACCCCTATCGGGCAGTTTAGGTGGTGAGTATCGAGGTGATATAATTTTGTCCCCAAAGAACAAAAATTATATTGCCGAGGTAAAGTACCGAACCACCGATAAGTTTCCAAGTCCGTTCAAGGTACTAGATAAACGTGACATAGCCTTTTACAAAAGAAAGACTGGAGAACCACAAGTAGTAGTAATTATGTCAGCAAAAATATTTGAAGAAATAATAAGGGATACACAAAATGAAACCAACGATACCTCTTGATTATGTAGCTGAAGTACTCAATGAATCTGGTAAAAGATTTTATATATCAGAATATATATGGAGTAAACACGGTGGAGATTGCAAGTACCGTAAAGGTGAAGAAACCTATGAAGAAGATGCAAACAAATTTGTTCATGAAAAATTTAGTAAGTATAATTGGTGGCACAATAAACACTCAAACTTCTGGACATTTGTTGATGGAACTAATGAAGAAACATTTGAAATAGAATGGAATAAAATTACGATTGATGTAAAGATTAATCACTTTGGTTATTGTTTACAGAAGAATGGTGGATCACATCACCATGAATATTCTTATCAAGCTAGAGGTAATAAAGTAGAATTTGTAAAACAAAAGAATGGTATTTACCATGCAGTTGATACCATACCTTTACCAACTACTAGCACTGGCTATCGTTCCGGTCATATAATTAGGAAAGATGCTAGTGAATATATCAAAGCCAATGAACTAAGAGATTATATACTTAGTGAACTTGGAGAACCACCAGCACAAGGAGATTTATTTTCATGACACTAAAACAGAAATGGTGGGAATGGCACAAAGAAAACCCACACGTATGGAAATTATTTGTAAAGTATTCGTTGATTGCAGTTGAAGCTGGTCACAAAAAATGTTCTGCTTGGTTAATAGTTAATCGTATAAGATGGGAAACAACTATTGTAACTAAGGGTACAGATTTTAAAATATCTAATGATTTCATAGCTTTATATGCAAGACTTTTTCATGTAAGATATCCAGAGCATGAAGGTTTTTTCAAAATAAAAAAGATGAATATGGATAGAGAATGGAGAGGTGACTAATGAGTTTTAGTTTAATGGCTAAAGTATGGAGTGATGATACCATTGATGATGGTATAAGTAAATTTATTTTACTTTGTCTTGCAGATTATGCAAGCAATGAAACAGGTGAATGTTATCCAAGCTATACATCTATAGCAAAAAGAACAGGGTTTGCATTGCGTACAGTTAAAAGCAGAATTAAAATGCTTAATGAAAAAGGATATCTTAATATAGAATCTGGAAACAGTATGAAGTCTAATAGATACTATCTGTATCCAAATGAGACAAAGGTAGTGCATGACATGCACCACGTGGTGCAAGAGATGCACCCTAACCTATCAAGTAACCTAGATAACTCTATAAAAGAGGATTGGAAACCAAAAGAAAAAACTATTGAATCGATTGATCGTAAACATGGAAAGGGGATACTCAATCATGACAATGAAACATATAAGTTTATCAACTACTATCTTGGAACAAACCCAAAGAAATACAAGGATTGGGAAAGAGCATACCACAACTGGTGTGCCAGAGAAGCTGAACGATCAGCAAAAATTACAAGCATTAAGAGCTTTAAAGCAAGTCGATCATCCAATTCTAACAGATCAAGCAATGGCTTGTATGCTGGACTCATTGCAGAGTTTTCCAATGATCAAGAGAATCCGACGTAATGCATCAAGTAATTACATTGCAGCTTTAGAATTAGATGTTGAGTCAAAAGAAATCTTAGCAAGGGCAAAGAAAGAGGTTTTAAAATCTTTAGTTCCATTGCCAAAAGCTGATATAATTCAAAGACTTACGTGGTTAGCAAGCGTTGTTCAAACCAAAGGTGGTGTTGAAGATATGACAGTTCGTATCAAAGCACTTGCACAAAATCTTGAAGATGTTCCAGCTGACATTACAATCTTTGTTATCAAACAAATATCAGAAGAAGAAGAGTGGTTTCCAAGTTGGTCTGCGTTCTATCAAAGATTGAAACACAGAGTTGCAAACAGAAATTTATATTTAGATAAATTAAATACGGTGGCTTTCAATGAATAAAATTATATTATATAGTTTATTAACTGTTATGCATTTTGATACTGAAGAAGCTTGCCAGATGTGGTCAGATAAAATCTATGGTGAAGGATATAAGTGTCATAAGACATACAAGTATGAAGAATTTTATTTAGAGAAACCCCCATTGAAAAGACCAGAAAGTAAGTACTATGGATATTAAAAAATATACACATAAAGTAAAAGTGTTTCGTGATAGATGGCTTAAAGAACCAAAAGAAGTTGACATAAGTTTACCATATGTTCCAGAAAAATTTACCAGACCAGATGAAATAGTCGAGTCATTTCATATTGATTGGGAAGAACAGCGTTTAATCCAAAAAAAACATTTGATCCAAGGAGATGAAGAAAGAAAAAGAGCATTAGAAATAAATTGGATAGAAGAAAAGAAAAAGGGTAGCAATTAAGCTACCCTTTTGGGAGTTTAAAAATGTATGAAATTAGTTTATAAATAAAATATTATTGCTTTACATTTTATAAGTCAAGTAATATAATTTTTTATGGAGAAGGGATACACATGAATCGCAAAGGCTTTATTGGTGGATCGGATTGCGCAAAGATTATGTCTGGAGATTGGCATGATCTATGGTTAGTCAAGACCGGTAAGAAAGAACCAGATGATTTATCTTTTAATCACCAGGTACAGATAGGTATTCTAACAGAAGAATATAATCTACTTGTGTTTCAAAAAGAATATGATGTTTCTCTTGAGAATTATCAAAAAGAATACACTATGAATTGGAATGGTGTACCATTGAAAGGTACAATAGATGCTGCAATAAAAGGTCAAGGTGCTATTGTTGAAGCAAAACATACAAGTTCATTTAACAAACTGAATGTACAAATAGATAGATACACACCACAAATACAGTTTTATATGTGGCTATCTAATACAAGCTTATGTTATTTCCCAAACTTTTTTGGTAACGGAAATGCATGGAGATGTGGGGTCATAGAAAAAGATGGAGAGTATATTGATAGGCTCAAGAATATACTTCCTAAGTTTTGGTCACACGTAATAAATAATGTTGAGCCAAAAGAAGGGATACACAATGTCGAATAAAAGTAATTTAAACTTATGGGTTGCAGTTGAAAAAACTAATCCAGCACATACAAGAAAAGCACCAAGTAAGTTTGGTAAAACTATTAATACCATAGATGCTATGCATCAGATTAGAAATGTTACTGAACAGTTTGGTCCAGTTGGCAGTAAGTGGTCATACACTGTAGAATATGATTACCCTACACTTGGAAATATTATGATGGTAATTGCAAAGGTTACTGTTACTACAGTACATGGATCATTTGGACCTGTTGCTGGAGCAAGAGCTATGATAAATCTTGATGCACCTAAAGCAAAAACAAATGATGATGCACCAAAGATGGCATTAACAGATGGTCTTACAAAAGCAATATCACATCTAGGTTTTAATGCTGATGTGTTCTTAGGTAAGTTTGATGATAATAAATATGAGGATAATAAATCATGGTAGAACAATACGACAATACAAATAGTGGAGCTTGCTTCAAGCCTTACAATCAAGAAGATAGATTAATTTTGAGTGGCAAGATTAATATCAATGGAGAAGAACATAGAGTTGTTTGTATAAATGAAGAAACAAAAACAGGTACAAAGGTTGTGCAAATGTACACAAAGCTTTGTACTCTTTGGAATAATGATAAGACAAATGATAATCAGCCAGATAAAAGTGGACCGATTGAGGAAAAATTTAATAAGGATACTCCATTAAAAATATCTGCATGGAGAAAAAAAGATAAAAATGGTAGTGATTATTTAAGTCTAAGTGTATCTGAAAAGATGCAAAAAAGAACTGAGTTTGATGGTGGCTATCAGCATATGGAAGAAAAGAAAACTCCTATAGATGATGATATACCATTTTAAAATATAACGTATGGCTATGGTTTGTGTATCCCAATTCCACCATGGCCATACACCAGAATTTGGTTCAAAAACATAGGGGTTTATGAACTATTTTAGAAATGTCGTAGGTTATTAAATACGATTTAATAACCAACAGGAGATGTAAATGACAAGAGCGCAATTCCTAAGAGAAGTTGGTGACACACTAGATAAAAGACAACACGTTTATGGCAATCCAAATGATAATCTTAGAGCCATAGCTAAGTGTTGGTCAGAATATAAAGGTATAGATTTTAATTATCTTGATGTTTGTATTATGATGATAATTACAAAAGCAATGAGATTAAAACAAGATAAAATACATGAGGATTCTTATAAAGACATTGCTGGATATGCTGCATTAGCAATAGAACTTATTTCGAAAGTTCGAAATGAGGGCCATCAATAAAAGGTCTGCGACCTTGTCCTTTTCTTAGATCAATGTAATCATTCATTGCATCTTGCATTGAACCATCGTACTCTCTGATGTCTGGTATATGCCAAGCACAACCCCAACGTATTCCAACACCACATATCTCAGCTGATCTCTTCATTGCATCTGCAATGTTATCATAAAGATTCAACTCCCATGATGCCCTTGAACCAACATAGGCCATGAGGTCCACTGCATCACCAGTCAAATGTTTTGATTTCATTGTTTGACTTGCACCTTTGGCAACAAGTTCTTTCTGTTGTTGTAAAGTTCTGAGTCCTTGTATCACACCAAAATCAACGGATGTATGTTCTATGGCTGTGGTAACTACAGCTACAAGTTCTGTTTTTACACCACTTAAATTATCTTTGCTTCTTTGTGATAGCTTATACATTAGGTATCTCCTCCAAATAAACTTCTACCTTTATTAATTAGTGGGAAACTAGCTTCAACTTCTGCACCAGTCAAACGAAAATTATTGCTAAACAAAGAACCTCTTGATGTTGGTCTAAAACTAAATGATGCAGTTGGTGCTGATGATGTTCCTAAATCTTCAGCTAAATTAAAAAAAGATGTTTGAGCAACATTTAATCTGTCATCTGATAATGAACCATACAAAAGTCTATTGGGTTCTGTAATATAAGAAGATGTTTCTGGTGGAGTATCGACTAAGTTTTTAAGACTTTGTACTTCTTCATTATCATCACTTGTTGGTGGATCAATATAAACATAAGTAACTTCTGGTGGTCTAGTTACAGGTGCAGTTGTTGACTTTACAGTACTACTTGTTTGTTTGGTTGTAGCTTTTGGTATACCACTACCACCTTGACCTGTTCCTGTACCTTCTGGATTTTTATAATACTTATCCCCTACAGTACCAGGTGATTTAGTACGATAAGTATCTTCTTGTTGTCTGAATGCTTCCTTCTGTGCAGCAGTAGGTTTGTCATCTTTAGTCGTACCATCTGGTCTTAGTTTTGGTCCAGCAGTCCCAATAGATTTGGTCAGACTTTTTTTTTCACGTTCTCTAAAAGTTTCAGCTTTCTGCCTTCTGGTAGATTCTTTTATTTTATTTTTTTGTGCAGCTTTCTTACCAGTATTAGATGTAAACTTACCTTTAATTCCATATCCATCAACAAAAGACATTATTTTCTACCTCCAAAAAATTTAGTTGCTGATCTTATACCAAAGGATGCAGCAATTACTACACCAAAAGAATATGTATACCATGTTGGAGCTTGCTCTAATGCTTGGAAACCAGCGAATGCCATTGCTCTTGTTTCATCAGAAATAAAACACAACAAAAATGGTAGACTTAATAGAACGGTTATCCATTCATCCTTCCAGCTAGATTGTGTAGCTTTGATAGCTTCTAAATCCCAATCAATCTCACCGGTCAGTTGTTTCTTTTGTATCTCTGCTTTTACTTTTTGTGTTTGTACCTTGCCATCTACATAACTAGATGCCAATGAGCCTAAAGATTTAACGATTGTTAGTATCATTCTTTCTTTCTCCATTCATCCAGATTCCAAAGCAACCTGTTAATGCACCCATACAAACAGACACTAATCCACTTTGTTGTATTGTTGGATCATCTAATCCCATATACCAATGTACACTTTGATAAGTTAGGATAGTAACCACAAGCATCATAAGTCTTGGGAATATTTTATAATCATCTATAATTGTAGCTGGCATATTACCTCACTTAATAAATAACCATTTTGGTTCATACCATGTACACCAAACATAAGACAAAAGAACCATCATTACAAATATAATATCTTTCTCAGACATTCTGTTGCTTCTTTAACCAAATAACAAAGAAAATAAAACCAATAATAGTAGCTATTAACACACAAAAAAAGAATCCTTCAATACATTTCTGTTGAAACTCTTGCCTTTTGTAAACTAACTCTTGTCTTTGTTTACGAATACTACCTTCCATCTTTAGCAAATCATCCCAAGCTTTAACACCAAATTTAAATTTAACATACTGTTGTAATTCATATCGTTGCTTTTCTAAAGTCTTTTGAGCAACTAAACTTTTCATTGCGGCTTCCTCAATAGAGTCACCACTTAACATCTTCTTATAAAAGGGAGGATTTTTTGTAGACTTAACTGCTTGTTCTATATCCGAACTAGCTTTCATCCATCTTGATAGATCACTAGACATACCTTCTAGATCACGACCAATAGCAAATGCTTTCTTTATATTATTAAATGCAGCAGTCGATAGACTTACCGCAGTAGCTATCGACGCTGGATCAAACATATTACTTCTTCTTTGAAGCCATAATCTTTTTCTTTAGACTGGCTGGTAGTTTCTTTTGTTTAGCAGACAAAGGTGGTCTACCTTTTTTTGAACCATAAGTTCCTTTTCCCATTGGCATAGTATCACCTCCTTTTAATTAAAATAATTTTTTGTAGCTGCTGTATTAAAATCAAAACCCCAAAAATCTATATCTTTTTTATACCAATCTGCAACAATTTGAATTGTTTTGTTATCATAAAATTTTGTATAATTTTTATATCCTGTTACGTTTTCTTTTTTTACATTAACTTTTGTTTTCATATAATTTGAAAGATCATTGTTTAAATGTTCTAGTCGCAAAATAGAACAACATAAATAACCATTTTCATCACAAACATAATCGTATTGTGCATTCCAACTAGTAACAGGATCATGCCATAGACCATCCCATTCCAATCTTTTATCTAGAAAATCTTTGAAAGAAATATTTAATTTTGAAAACATATACCTTGAAACACATCTTGACCAAGGATTTCTAACAATACCAAAAGAAGGAGTTTTTTTAGAAATATTTAAGTCTAACCATCTTTCATGCTTTGGAAGAATGTTACTTACGACAGAATTATTTCCCATAGTTATACCAAGTTCTGACCCTATTTTTCTTATAGATGTTCCACCATTTTTGGGTATATGAATAAAAACAGCAGACATTTTATGGAACGCCTGCTCTGGGATTTATTGTTCCAACAACAGTTAAAGAATGACTACTTGCAGAATTGTCTACCAAAGACCCAGAAGAATTTTGACAAGTTAAAAGTTTTGTGTTTGTGATAGCAGTTAGTGGAGAACTTGGTCTTGTGAAATTGCTGGTATAGACAATTGATCCATTAACCACTCGAAAATCAGAATAGTATATAACATTACCTGAACTTGTGTACCCACTTCCAGCATATCCGTTAATTCTTATTCTTCCACCTGTAATAGACCAAGTGCCATTATGTGTGCTACCTGTTTGTGAACCGTCAATGTATAACTTTGTGTTTCCTGACCCATCCCCTGTGATAGCACAATGATACCATGTATCATCACTCATTCCTACTCCTGAAGCACCATCAATCATATACCCTTGCCCTCCTTGGTAAAGACGCAAAATGTTAGATGAAGTGTTTGGCATGAGCTGAAATTTATTACCTGTTCCTAGGTCTAACATATAGCTGCCATTTACTTTCGTTTTAAATTGATACCAAAACTCAAAAGTGAAGGCTGTGCTAGATGAAATGTTAAAATCTGTAGAGTCAATTGTAATTCTTGATGAAGTTGTTGTAAAATCATAAGCTCCATTTGTTGTAACAAAAGTTAAACTGAAATTTTGCACAGTTGTTGCAGCAGAAATAGTGTCCGACATACTAAAGGTAAGAGTAAAAGAACCGCCATGAGAAGTATTTGTTGTCGGAGTAATTTTGAAAAATCTATTTGTTGTGTTTGTGCTAGCTGCTAATGAAGAATAAGTTCCATCAGAAGTAGCAGATGATGTAATAGTAGCTGTTGCTCCACCCCCATTCGTAAGCGATCCTGTAGTAACTGCATAAGAATTTTGTAAAGTCGTTCCTTCATCTACATCAGCTCCAACAAGCTCTATGGTTGTCGCAGAACCATTTGTGGCTAAAGTAATATTTGCACCTGTGCTTGGTGAAGAAATAGTAGGACTAGTGTTAACTGTAGCGACCTTGTACCAACCCCCACCATTATGCACATATAAACCAGAATTTGCTGTTACAAATGCTTGATCTCCAGCAGATGCTGACACAGCTGTCATCGCTGAAATGTTTGCGTAAACTGTTACACCGCCCCCAGCATTGCTATCTTGAGCAGAACCACCAGATGCTTGAGTTTGAAAGGCTACTTTATTATCTGATCCTTTTTTAATAATGACCTTATTAGAACTATCGCCTATCTCTATTTCTGAGGCTATTAGCTTTTTTGGTGTACCACTTGCATTTGTAACTGACAGATTATCTGATCCATCTGTTGATAGTTTGGTTGACCCAATCTGTATTGGTGTGCTACCTTTTCTGTCGGCTCTATCTCTAGCTGTAGTCATCTGTTTCTCCTATGAAGGTTTAGTCGGCCAAGTTACATTACTAGGGAAACCACTTTGACTTGATAAATCCCTCAAAGCTTGTCTGTAGGTTTTCCATTCAGCATCGTTGCTTAAAACAACATCTCTGCCTTGCGTCCAATCTGTTTCAATTAAAAGTCTATCTCTTTCTGATCTTACTTCTATTGCTAATTCTTCTGCTAATTGTGTTTCTATTTGAGATTGTGTGTAGCCATGTTGTGTTGAATGTTTTGCATCATTTTCATCAACTTCAATAATATTCCCATCAACAATAATTTTTTCTGTAGCCATTATGATGCTCCTATTCTTAGTATTCTGTAAGTTCCAGAAAATGGATAACTTGTTAAACCATTATCAAGAATTTTAAATGATGTTATTAAATTATAAGAACCTGTATTTGATGTTTCAGCACCCTCTGCAAAACTATATTTACTATAGCCTGTTGCGCTATCATAATAACCCCATGAGGTACACCACCATCGACAAGCTGTCCAAGCATGATTAGCATATGTACCTGACGCTGATGGTTGGGTAATGTAAAGATCATAAGTCGCAGAAGTTGCATTACCACCATTGCCATTTGCTCTTATTGGATTAGAGTTTGATATAGCAGCTCGTGTAAGAGTGTTATAAGAGTTGTTAGACCAAGTAGTTGAATTTGCAGCAAGAGAAATTCTGCTATGTCTTATTGTTACAGCTGTGCCTGCGCCAGCACCATAATTTAATTGAATTGCAGGAAATATTGCATAGTTTATATTTGAGTTACCAGAGCCAGGGTCTATTTGTAAATTAAATAGTAAAACTCTATAAACATAATCTTGTGAAAAAGATTGTGTAATAGATGTTACTCCAGAAAAATCACCCCCAGCTACTTCTTCCCAAGCTCCACCAGAAGCTACTGCTGCCCAAGTTAAACCACCAGTATTACCTGATTGTGCAGAAAGAAAATAACCATTAGTAGGTGTATTCGATACTTTTAAATTAGCTTCATCAACTACATTATCAGCTATTTCAGTTGCACCATCAGCAGTTGATGTTACTTCTCCAGAATGGTTTGGATGTACATAAGCATTAGCACCGTCAGCTACGTTTAAATCACTTCGTACTTCTGCAAAGCTTTTGCCTTCTAATCCATTAGAGGTAAACTTAGCATAGTCTGTTGAAGCTACTGATGCATGATCTATTTTGACTGCGTTGGTATTAGCAATGCCAAAAGTTAAACTAGCTTGTCCACCAATGTCAGATAATACCTCACTAGCTGAACGACCTTCTATACTTGTTCCATCAATTCTAAGAAAGTCATTATCTACTGCACCACTTGTGAAAACTGGCACGTTGTCATTACCTATGCCTACATTCTTGGAAGCAGCAGTTCCATAATTTGCTGCATTAAAAGCTGATAAAGCTACAACTTCAATGATGTCACCGACACTTGCACCAGTTACAACAACAGATGTTCCATTAGATGCAGTTGCATCACCTTCTGAAATATTTAATTTTAAACCATTAAGATAAATATCTACCAAACCTACAGTGTAACTAACACTAATTGTTTGTGTGCCAGCCGATGTAACATTGTGTGTAGTAACAGTTCTCTGTGCAGCTTCAGCAGTTGATTGCCAATTGCTACCAGAATAAACATTTAATTTATTTGTACTTGTGTCAAAGTATAGATCACCAGCGTCTAAAGATGATGTTGGTGCAGAAGATGCAATCCTATAGCGATTAGCAAATGAGTTTACGTCAGCAACATTTGTTGCGACTGTTCCAATATTTGTTATTACCCCACTAGCATTTAAAGCACTAATGTTACTATCAGCAGCAGCTACAGTATTGATGTTTGAAATTGATCCAGCGACTATCCCAATATTATCGTCTACAACAGATATGGTATTTCCCATAGCATTACCATGTACGGTACAATAATATTTTAAGCTAGATGGAGCATCTGATGCTACTTCAAATGTTGTCTTAGCTCCTGATGAACCTGGTGTACCTGTTGATGTTACGCCTGTTGTGTAAGCATTATCAGAACTATCTTTAAAAGCTATGGGATGCCCAGCATTTGAACTATCACTTTGATCAAACGTATACGTTATTCCTCTTCGTAATGTAATTGTAGGATTAGTTGCACCATTAAGGGCAAATTTATTGCCACCACTAGAAACAACAGTAACGGTAAAGGTATCAACACCAGCTAATGTGTTAGCTAAATTAGTAATATCCGATAAGTTTGTAACTACTGTGCCTATGTTAGAAATGACCCCACTTGCATTTAGGTTAGCCATATTGGTTACATTTGTTGATGTGCCGAGGTTAGCCATTGCCGTAACATTTGCAGATGTAGCAAGTAAATTCATATCGGTAATTACATCACTCGTAATCGTATTAAGATCACTAACAAAATCGGCTGTTACTAATGCCATGTCAGATACAAACTGACTAGTAATTAAACTTGCTTTTCCAGCTACTGTTGTAATATTTGATGATATACCAGCTACTGTTGTTACATTACTAGAAATATTAGCAACAGTAGTAACATCAGATGATATATTAGCTACAGTTGTTACATTGCTAGCAATAGCACCTAGAGTATCTATATTACTTGTTATAGATGAAAGTGAACTTACATTTGCTATTGTTGGTCCAGCTTCTACTGCACCTGTTGTAGCGTTAAAACCAAGAACAGTACCTTTTCTATTATCTTTTGTAGGCAATGTCATAGTTGCTGCATCATCTGTATCAAGTAATCTTATCGATCTATCAATACGATCCTTACGATCATCAAACAAAGCAACCGTTCTATCTAATTCTGTGTTAAGTGTAGCTATAGGAAAAGCACCAGATGTTGGAAAGTCAGTTGATCTACTTAATGGTATTTCTCTATATATAATTACTGTGCTTCCACCTGTTGCACCTGTTACTGACATAGTAACTGTGCCTGTAGAACCATTTCCACCACTTACTGTGTAATGTGTAGTGATAGTTTTAGTAGTTCCATCAACAACTACCTTTAAATCTGTTGTATCAAAAAACTCAAAAGGTACAGCAAAGCTAGTTGTTGTAGCTCCTTGTGACACCGAGTACGAAATTCGTGGTGCATTATCTGTTAAATCTATAGTCATGGCTGAATCATACCCTTTCTAAATATTTTTTCAATCAATTTTCGCGTCAAGTGCATTTGTCATCTCATTTACTGAATCTTTCCACCAATAAACTCTCATAAAAGGCAATGCGCGAATTAAGTCTTTTGCTCCAGCACCAGTATCTCCAACTAACATTTCTTTTAAAGCTTGTGCATATGTAAACCCAATAGACGGTGCAGCACCAGTAATGCCTATAACGGCCTCTGAAGCTGTATCTCTATATTTTGGACCAATAATACCTAAACCTATATCTGGTCCATTGAAGGCGTTTATAGTATGCATAGAGGTATAATATATATCTGAGTACAAAGCGGCTAAACCAGATTGATCAAATGACCTGGCAAACTTATCACTATAACTCATTTTATCCCAAGCCCATTCTGGTGTTTTTATTTTTAATGACATATAAGCAAGTATCATAGCCATTGCCGCCGCAGTAGCTCTGTTTTTTGCAGTTCCATTTGCATATGCAAGTGTAATTTTATTAACTGCTGCAAAAGCATATGAGTAAAACTGTAGTGGCATAGCCAATATACCACTCTCTATTCTTGTATATCCTTTAACTTGTGCATCTTCTACAGGATTTTTAAATCCAGCTTTACGCATTGTTTCTAATCTTACATAAACAATCCCATCCATCAATATTGGCTTATCTGCTGGTGTACCCATAAGTATTGTATTCATTACACCACCATTTAATGCACGACGAAATGCAACAGTAGCTTCTTGATCTTTCCATTTTTCTGTATTGCCTACATACAAATCTCTATTACTTTTTTGGAAAGGTTGTTTAGCAATTCGTATTGCAAGATCATCTGTTATACCAGCTTGTGCCATAAATTGTGCATCTTGATCTGTAATCTTTTGTTTTTTAGATATCTTAACAGATAAATCAATTATTTTATGACTACGTGCAATAGAATCCCAAAACTTAAATGTATTTGTAATAGGTCCAAGTCCATTCAAAGCATAAAAAACATCACGTGCCTTGTCCCATATGCCATTTCTAAGAGGATTACCAACTTCTTCAGATACTTGACGCATATGCAAAGAACCAAGAACAGTATCATTAGCTTCACCAGAAAGGTCAACATCTTTTCTTGATATATTTTTTAAATTGCTATCAATCATATCAAACATACTTTTAAAAAACACTTTTGTTTCATGTTCCATAAGTATTTTTGATGGCTCTGATAATGCAGCTAATCCAGCAGAACCAAGAAAATTAGTTTCTGCAGCTCTTCTTAATATTAAAGCCATTTTATTATCTAAACGATCTGGATTTTTTATAAGTGTACCAACAATACGATCATAAAGATGTTTAAAATTCATTACATCTTCTTGTATAGATTTAGTACTTTGACCTACTCTTTGACCAGCTTCTTCAATATCAATTAAAACTTCATCAATATCTTTTAAACCAAATTTCTTTTTAAATTCATACATTGGAGCAGTTCTTTGAACATAGGCAAACATAACTTTAGCTACATCAGTTTCTATAAACTCAGCTACAAGTTCATTAGGAATATCTAACTTTCTATGTTTTAAATGTTTTGATTTACCAGCACCAAAATAAGTATTATCTGGATTTGCAAAATCGTTTTCACCCAAAATAGAATCTATAATATTTTCAACACGTGCATCTACTTCAATATCATCTATTGATAATTCTTTTTGATTCCATCTAGTTTGCTCTAAACCTGTAAATTCATCTATTGCTGTATCTTCTGTCCATACTCTAGCATTAGGAAAATCTAAAGAACCATCTTCTTTAATGTTTGGTTCCTGTATCCATTTTTTTAATATACCAGCAAGTTTTGCTCTATTTGCACGTATGTAATCTTTATTCCAATATCGAGGAAAAAATACTTCATCTAATATTTCACCTTTAATATTGCGTATTTTGTTTTCTGCTGCTTTAATACCAGCTTCATTTTCTAATAATTTTTGTCTATAATAACTTATTGCTCTTGTTTTACCTACAAATGCACCACGTAATTTATCTCCTAATAATGGCAATAAATTTTCAAAATATGTTTCAAAGTTTTCTGGTTGCAATCTTCTAAGGTCAACTGTATTTTTTCTTTTTTTGTCATAGGCTCTTCTTAATTTATCACGTATTTGTAAAATGCTATCTGTTTCTTTAAATGGTATTTTATTTTTTTTAGCAGCATTTCTTATTTCACTAATAGGCATTCTAACAATATCTGATCTATCCATACCTATAAATTCCATTGCTTCATCAGATAAGTTATATTGTTTTATAATTTTATTTAATAAATCTAATTCTTCTTTAAACGCTTTTGTATTTGCAGTTTTGCTTATTTTAGCTTGATTTTTGCCTTCAGACGATTCAATAAATTCTAATATATTATCACGTAATGCTTGTTGTTTTTCTGTAAGACCTCTTGTTTTAAATTGTTCTTCAAGTGAATCTAATATTTGTTTCTTTTTTGTTGTATTTGAAGATGCATAATTAGCAGTTCTTGATACAGTAACAGCAATCTTATTTAATAATTCATCAATACTGTTTTCAGTTTTACTTATTTTATCTTTAAATTGTGCAGCTCTAACTTTCATTTCATGTAAATTACCAAGAATACCAGTTTCTTGTAATCTACCATCCCATCTTTCAAAAAACTTTCTAACAAGTTCAACTGCTTTTGATTCTTCACGTGTTAAATTTTTAGATTTGCTTATATATTTATTACCAATTCTATCTAAAAACTCTTCAAAAAGTTCTTCTTTATTACCAAATGGCATTATGTTTTTGACTTTTCTTGCTGCATTAGTTGCATTATAACCTAATGTAAAATTACCAGACCCCTTTACCCATAAATCTGATAACTCTTTATATAAAGCTATTACTTCGCCCTGATGTGGTTTAGCGTCTAAGAAAACACTACCGGTATCATTTTCATCACCTAGTTTTGCAGCAACTTTTTTTACATGAGTTTCAAGTAAAAGACCTTGATCCATTCCTAATTTTAAACCATATAGTTTAATTAATCTGTTATTTGGTTTATTTAGTATAGCTTTTAATGGACCAAAATTAGTAATTTTAGCTAATGCTTTTCCACCAATTCTAGGGGTAATAACACTTAAATCTTCTCCTTTTTCAAAAGCAATTTTCTTTTGAAAGTCTGCAATTTCTACATAGTTTAATTCTTGTTTTAATGGAGTTATTTGTTTTTCAAAAAAGTTTTCTGGTGACTCATCATCACCACGTAGAAAAAAAGATTGTTGATCGATAACTTGATCTACTGCTTGTTTTTTTAAATATGTAATTTCTCCATCTATTTTTTTTATTTCATTAATTTGTTTTGTAAATTTACCATCAGGATTAGATAAATCTATAGATTCTTCTAAATCTTTTTTAGTAACAGATAATTCTTTTAATTTTATTTTAATATTTTTTGGAACATCTCTTGGTCTTAATCTATCAAAAGCTGTAATTTTAGCTACTTCTGTAAGTTTTTTTAAATAACCTTCTGTTTCTTTTTGTCTTTTTTCTAACCTTTCAATATCTTTAATTAATAAATCTTTTTGTTGCTTTAACCAACCAGCATCTTTATTTTTAATTTCTTCTGGAATTTTAATATTTAATATATCATTGTATTCTTTAGTAACCATATTAATATTTTTAGAGTCAACTGTACTACTACCTCTAAATCTATCAGAAGTTTCTTTTATATTTGTTACAAGTTGATTTTCAGCTACAGCCCTTCTTGACATTGGTATTGATATTAAACCACCAAGAATACCACCAGCTACGCCAGCACCAAATATATTAAATGCAACTTCTGTAGGTGTAGATAAAGGATCAAATGGATGTCTTAATGCTTCTGCTCCAGCTTGTAATGATGCAGTTCCAAGACCAACTCTAAGTGCAGATCGACCAATTCCAAAAGCTGGACCACCAAAAGGCAATGCTACAAAATTTATTGGATCAAAAAATCCAGCAGCTAATTGACTAACCAAAGAAGAATCCATTAATATTCTTCTTCTTTCAAATGAATCTTGTATATTTGTAATTATTTTTTTGTAGTGATATTCATTATTAGCTTTATTTAAAGTATCACTAAAATCTACATACCTTTCGTAATCAGGCATTTTTGTAGGATTAAAGTTTTCATCAACCTTTTGTGCTTTTTCATCAAAAAATAATTTAGCTCTTTCATAAAGTGGATCATAAGCATACGCAATTTGTGCTTGTAAAGTTTGACCAAAAGTTGGACCATACCTATAACTTTTTGTAGCTCTGTCATAATATTGGTAATCATCAAATCCAGGTTTAATTCTTTGTGGATACTCAAATGGATTTCTAAAATAAGATGGTCGGGATTGATTTAATGTATTTTCAACCATAGCTATTGTCCAGAAACACCAAATTGACCCATATAGCCTTCATAAAAATCAAGACCAGATTGAGGTTGAATTTTAATTTCTTCTGATAACTTTAGAGGATTAAGTTGCACATGGGTTATTCTACCAGTATTTTTATCTATTATTGGATCACCATTATCATCAACTTCTGGAATAAAATATGGTTCACTTCCTACAAAATCTTGCACCATAGGTCGCCAATCAAAATCACCACCAGCAGTATTTATTGGTGTTAATTGTATTATTGGTCCATAATAATCTTCTCTATCTTCTAAACCTACTAAATCTAATATATTCATACCATAAGTTTGGAATCTATTTAATGCACCTTTTGGCGTAATAACTCCAAAAAGCAAATCAAGAGGTGTATTTAAATATGTTCTAACACCATCAACAAGTAACCTTTGTGTAACTGATTTGCTTAATTCTTTTTCTTTTACATTATCAATATCAAATGTTGGTATTTTACCATCATGATATTTGTTAAAATATTTAATATATGCTTCTGATTGAAAATCATTTTCTATTATTCTTAATGCTTCCTTTGCCCTTGTTGTACTGCCAAATGCTTTTATTGGAGAATATTTACTATTTAAATCAACAGATGCTAAAGAAGTGTCATAAATTACACCCATATTTGAAGGATATTCTTTAGCTATAAATTTATCTAATACTGGAATAATAGCTTCAAAACTGTTTACTGGTTGTCCTTCTCTTACTAAAAAAGCTCTTGCCCTAGCTGACATTACTTTAGTCAATCTATTAATATTAGAAGAACTATAATTAGAAACTAGATACTCACGTACTCTTTCATCAAGTGCTTTATTAACATCACTTGGATTGTCACGAACATCTATATTTAATTTTCTTGCAAGAATATTACTTCTTTCTGCATTAATAAATGATTGATAATAGTCTGCAAAAACAGAATCATAACTTGCTTTATCACCATATACTTCACTAAAAGTAGCAAATGCTTCTAATGTTGCATAAGTTTCATCATCTATACCATCACCTTGATTAGAAAATCTTCCTATTAAATTACCATCAGCATCAACTTTATCACGCATGAATGAATATATTTCAACTGCATTTTTTAATTGTGTACCAGAAAGCTGACCATTAGCTAAATCTTGAAATATTTCAATAAAAGTAGAATCAACAGGTCTAGTAAAATTATTTAAATGAGCTACTTCATTGCTTACTATTGTTTGCATACCTTCTTCACTTAAAATAAAATTATAGTATTGATTGTCATCTTTAATACCTAATAAATGTTTATTTAACTTAGATATTATTTCACTATTTTCTTTAGTATTTGAAATAGGTACACCTTTTACTAGATTATTTTGCATATCTAAAAGCTTTATACCCTCACTACTTTCTCGTTTTTTAGCTTCTAACTTGCTTCTTAATGGATTAGTCCCTTGAAAAACTATTGAATAAAAATCTCTATTTGCAAATGGCAATGCATTATTACCAAGAATATTTTTATTCTTAATTAATGCATAAGTTACATTTAAATCTAACAGACCATTTATTGTATCATTAATTTTATCTTCTGGATAATCTCTTTCTTTTAAAAAATTTCTAAAAGACTTTGTAATTTGACTTTTGGGTGCATTATATATTCCATCACTTGTTGCAAATTTAATTGCTTCTCTATATATTTCATCTGTTACTGCAAAGTCAGTAGCCATACCTTCTATATAAATAGGGTTAAAAGCTTGTTGAAATGTTTGTTCGAAAAAAGTTCTAAATAAATTATCTTTATTTGAATCAACAAAAGTTGCAGTTATAAAATTATAGCCTGTATAAAGTTTATTTATTTTTTCTGGACTTAATAAACCATCTCTTATTGCTTGGTTTAAATTATCACTTTCTATAGCGTTTTTTAAATAATTTTGTACATTAGTTGAAACTAACCTTTCTTCTCTTAATTGTATATTTGTACGATTATATTTAAATTTTATATCTGTTTTTGCATTTTCTATAAAACTTTCTGAAGCTTTACTTAATATTCCGTAATCATTATTTGTTAAATTTTTTGTTAGCTTTTTTATTTCTGCAACAAAAGGTTTTAATTCATTTACTTTATTTAACTCATTTAATATTTGAAAAGAAGCTACTGGATTTTCAAAAACAGAAGGTACTTTATTTATAAAACTATTAAAATCTTGATAAGATAATTCTTTACTTTCTACCTTTTCATATAATTTATCTATTGTATTTGTATTATATATATCGTTTACAAATTTAATTGGGATAGAAGATACTTTAATATTCTGTTTAAATTTAGTAGCTTCTTCTTTTGAAATAATATTTTGACTTGCATCTCTATCTATCTCTTCCATAACAAGAGAACGTATAGCATCTGATTTTTCATAATCTCCAATAGAAGCCCATTTTTGTATTGTAATTAATTTATCATTATAGGATTCAACTCTATCTTTTTGTAATTCTGCTCTTGCTTGTGCAGCAACTTGTCTTTCTATTGATTTTGCAGTTTGTGCTAAATAATCAGCACCATTAGTTTCTATAAATTGTTTTGCCCACCCAACAGAATTTTCAGACATCTTATCTAGTCGAGTATTTAATCTTGTTGTAAAAGCTTGTAATCTATTAGGACTATTTAAAGTTGCTGTATTTATTTCTTCAGCAGCAATTTTTATTTCTTTTATAATCTCATCTTGAAATCTATCTTTAATAATTTCATTATAAACTTGATTATCTATCTGAAAGTTATCTTGCCTATAAGCTTTTGGTAATCCTGTTGCTGGATCAATACCTGTAATTAAATCTGTTTGAACAGCTTCAGCTTCTTCTTTACCTCTTCTAACAGCTTGTTCTTTTGCCAAAGGCTCTATAGTTTGTATTATTTGTTTTGCATTATTTGCAATTTGATTACCAATAATTTGACCAGCACGACTTGCTGGTGCAACACCAATCCTTCCAATGCCAAATCTATTTTGTTCTCTAACTGCCATTATGCAAGCCTTCGATAATTATAATATCCTGTTCCAAGTGTTGTTGCAGCACCTAACAAGCCAGCTTCAAATAATGCTTGACCTTCAGAACGTGCAACTTCTTGTTTTTGTTTACTTACAACATCAGCCATAAATGCTGACAACTGTATTCCTCCAATATCTTCAGCTACAGTAGCTTCATTTGCATCTAAGAAAGCTTCAAAAGATTTATCATCTCTATTCTTATATGCTTGATTTGCAAGATTAGCTGACAATATAATATTAGCTTGATTTCTTCTTCTGTTTTCATTTTGCATTGCTATAAGTCTATCTTGTTCTGCTTGCATTTCTAAATTATAAGCTTCTTGTTCTTTTGCTTTTCTTGCTGAAACACCAGACCTATATTGACCATATGCTGATATACCAGCAAACAATAAACCTATAGCTGGAACGATTGGTATTGGCATTATATTTGTACCTCTGCTATTAAACTGTTAACTTGTATTGATAGTGGCGCACGTTGCGTTATAGACAACTGTGGATCACGACTATAACCTAGTAATCTAATTTCTTTTTTTCCTGTAATTGCAGTTCTTGGCAATGAAAAATCATCAGTAACACCTAATATCTCAATAGGTTTTGTATTTACTGATACAGATAATGTATTATTTAAATCAAGAATAACTCGACCTAATCCACGCAATAATCCTGTTGTTGGTCCATTTGCAGTTTGTGCATCTAATGGATTACTCTTTAACTCAATATCAAAACCAAATCCAATTTCAGCATTTGTTAAAGAATCATCAACTGCTGATACATCTACTTGACCACCTGATACAGCAAATTGACCAAGATATTGTGTACCAGATACAACATCTACTTTAGCACCATTATCAAATTGTCCAGAGGTCAATGTAAAAACACCACTACTACCATTTGTATAAGATACAGATTGATCTAAATTCATACCATCTGTCATTTCCATAAGCACAAGTTTCTTAGTACCAGCTCCTTTGTCATATTTGCCAATCATAAAAACACGTTCATCTATTGTACAAACAGAATGAAATGTTGCAGAAGTTTCTGTATTAGTACCTTTCTTTCCTTTTGTAGTAAACTGTGTCCAGCCAGCACGTTTTTCAGAACGGTTAGAATTAAATACAGCCATAGTCCCATCACTGTTAACCATGAAAATATATGATTCTGGTCTTGCTATTGCAGCTTGCAATGATGTCATTTGAACTGGAGTTACAACCAAATGAGAAGATATTAATGATACTGCATTAGCAACATATGCTGATTCTGTATCTGAAAATATAAATTCTCTTACAACAGTACCAGATCGTTGTACATATATTGTTGCACCATCAAACACAAAAGGTTTTACATCTGCAATACCATATGGAGTTTGTCTACGTATCATAGCATTAGTAGGTGTAACAGGTGTATTCTCAAATGCTGGAACAATAAACTCTGATGTAACTGTAAACACTTGTAAATCACGATTAGATACTAAATGCTTTATTTGATCCAATTCACCAACACTTGATGATAATTGTATAGATTCACTATCAAGTGCAGTGCCAATATTAAAATTAAAAAACTCACCAGATTGAGAAGCCCAAATACCGTCTGGTTGTGCTAATGTACCACCAAACCACAATCGACCTTCGTGAAAACAAATGGCTGCTGGAAACCCACGAATAGCTGAATATGATTGTTCTTCCCAATCTGAGGTTGGTGCATTCGTTACAATACGAGGCGCACCACCACCATCAACAGAAGCATTTGCTGTAGCACCAGCAGTTACGGTAAATGTATTATCATCAATAACTGATGTTATTGTTTTAGTTCCATTAATATTACTATTTGTTATTCCAGCAATAGTATCTGATTCAGATATTGTAATACTGTCCCCAACTAAAAGATTATGAAGTGGCATTGTAAATTCTATTGTTGCACTATCTTTTATTGTTCTTATTGCGTTAATACCTAGTTTAGTAAATAATGTATCAGCAATATCACCTGTTGCATGAGAACCAGAAGTTACACCTGTTATATCAATTTCTTGTTTTCTGTATCTTAAAGTAATACCAACGTGCAAAGAGTTACCATATCCACCACCATTTGTAGAACCATCATCAAAATATTTAACAGGATCAAAATG
>VTLG01011396.1_pt1 | contig 22810 bp, 10 predicted proteins | sample 4694571 | NCBI WGS metagenome assembly VTLG01 (sample SAMN12604809, study PRJNA352737) | marine metagenome | biome: ENVO:00000447; feature: ENVO:00000209|ENVO:00000569|ENVO:01000036; material: ENVO:00002151; isolation source: viral sequences binned using virsorter ...
CTCCCAGAATAGAGGTAGCGAGGTTATAAACAAGTTGACAGATTACAGTGATAATGTTAATATGTATGAGGAGATTATACATTATTATAATACTGAGAAATACACAGTTTTTCCACAAAATATACACAATGCCTGTGGAAAACTATCATTTAACAGTGGAAAAGGTTAAATTAAATGTATATGAGAGTTATAAAGAGGTGTGGAAAAGTGTAATAAATAGAGGGTTAATCAGGTCACTAAATGTCACATAGAGTAGTGATCTTGGGGAGCAGTCTAACAGAATCTCCCCCAAATGTCAAGGAGTTTGTTATAAATCTTCTGAGACATTTGCATTTTCTGACATACAGGTTTTTCTAAATATTATACTTGACATTGTTAGTGAATTGGTCTATAATTATAGCATAGAAACTAACACAAACTCCCCCCAAGTCTCATGTCAGTTCTTTACACTCCCACCACTAATAAGTCTGTGAGAGTAACACTAACTCTTTCAGTACAAGATGATTTCAACCCTAGACAGATTGACTGGAGAAAGTTATTTGAATTAGAAGAGAATGAGCAGGTAGAAAGTTATATTGAAGAACTGTGAATAACACACACTAAATGTTATTAGACCTGAGTAAGTCTCTAAACTATTCTGTACACTTTATTATTATGATTATGTCCACTAACTTTGCATTTTTCTTACTAGAGCAAACTGATAATGGAGCAGACATATTAGCAGTCCTAGATGATATTGTAGAAGTGACAGATACAGTACTATAACTAACAACAACTGTGTGGGTGCTATTTAACAGATAGTGCCCATATCTTATTGGTATTAGTATTAGTGAATAGGACAGTTGTTTGTTGATTATATGTTATTATTATGGGGTGCGTGATCGAAAAAAAGCGAACAACCCTAACCTACAGAGGTGACAAATTGAGATGTATATATAAAAATTTCTAAAAAATTTTCTCAGGTAAAAACCCCCTATGAAGTTTTTAATTTTATTACCTTTTAGAATAGCAAGATTTTGTATGTATACCACCTTAGGAATTGTGGTGGTTTTCATATATAACTTAGTAACATAGAAGGTATGGAAGAAGTCAGTTATCACATATATGCAAAGGACAAAGTATTATATTGCAATTTGCCCCAAGATGATTTTGAGGAGAAGTGGCAGTTGTTAAATGTAATGGTAGGACTATTAAAAACAGATTATACTGAAAGAGATTTGTCATATATTAAATTAGGTCCCAAAGCAGGTGTTGGAGGTCCAGGTAGGGTTATCTACAAACATACATGGGAAGAAGATTCTTATTGACATAATACATAATATACTCTATAATTGAATTGAAGGTATTACACAGTTATGGCAAAAGGATTTACTGTTAAAGCAGCAGCACCCAAAGCAAAAGCACCTGATTGGGATTATGATGCAATTAAAGAAAGAATGAAAGGTAAGACAATAGTTTTTTGTTTACCTGGTAGAGGATGTAGTTATATCTTTTTAAAGAATTTTGTACAGTTATGTTTTGACATGGTACAGAATGGAATGTCTATACAGATTAGTCAAGACTATTCCTCTATGGTTAACTTTGCTAGATGTAAGGTTCTTGGTGCTAATGTTCTTAGAGGACCAAAGCAAGTACCTTGGGATGGTAAACTTGAGTATGACTATCAGTTATGGATAGACTCTGATATTGTCTTTACTACAGAAAAGTTCTGGCAGTTATGTGATATGGCAGTTCCTGCAGAGGGTGATGAAAGACCTATTTCAGCTGGTTGGTATGCTACTGAAGATGGCACAACCACCTCAGTTGCTCACTGGTTAGAGGAAGATGATTTCAGAAAGAATGGTGGTGTAATGAATCATGAGACAGTTGAAAGTATCTCTAAGCGTAGAAAGCCTTTCACAGTAGACTACACAGGTTTTGGTTGGGTACTAATTAAAAAGGGTGTCTTTGAGAACCTTCCTTATCCTTGGTTTGCTCCTAAGATGCAAGTCTTTGAATCTGGGGCAGTACAAGATATGTGTGGTGAGGATGTTTCATTCTGCTTAGATGCTATTGAAAAGGGTGAGGAGATATGGTGTGATCCTCGTATTAGGGTCGGACATGAAAAACAAAGAGTTATCTAGGAGACCTCTAATGACACTATCAAAACAAGTACAAGACTCATTGGATGAGGCACTAGCATCACTAAGAAATGCTCTTGCCTTTGCAGCAAGAAATGAAGAACCTTATGTAAGTAAGCACATTGCTGATTTGATGCATTCTATAGAGAATATTAAACACGTCACTAATCTAATGGCGATCTCTGATAAGGTAATGAAAGATTTAAATTTAGAGGAGGAAAACTAATGCCAGTCCGAAAATCTCTCTCTGGTGGTGATTATGTAGAAACCATACCTAAAAAGACTTATCAAGGTAGGGGCAAACACACCAAATATGCAGCAACAAGTTCCAATAAACCTAAAAAAAGGTATAGAGGACAAGGAAGATAAGAATGGAGACCTAAGGGTCTCTTTTTTTATGATAAATAACTTATATTTACTAAGTTTTCATGCCTATAGAAAGGATTAGTAGGGGATTTAAGGACATTAGTATGTCTTTTGAGGTAAATCCCATTACAGATGACATTATAGGTGTCAAAAATGACACTGCAATAGCACGTTCTATCAGAAATTTAGTACTTACTACTCCTGGTGAAAGATTTTTTAATGAAAGTTTAGGGTCAGAAGTGAGTCAAGTCCTTTTTGACACCCTTGATGATATTTCTGCTGCTGTTATTAGAGATGAAATTGAGCAAACCATCATTAGATTTGAACCTAGAGTCAAATTAAGTGATGTAAAGGTGGAACCTGACTTTGATAACAATGAATTTAATGTAACTGTCTCCTATAACATCATAGGAATTGATGCTTTACCTCAACAATTAAACTTTGCACTACAGCCTACAAGATAAATGGCACTAGTAAACTTTACAGATTTAGATTTCGATCAAATAAAGACCTCATTGCAGGATTATTTGAGAGAAAATTCGAATTTTAGTGATTATGATTTTGAAGGATCTAATCTTTCTAACATAATTGACGTATTAGCATACAATACATATATCTCCTCATACAATGCTAATATGATTAGCAATGAGGTTTTCATTGATAGTGCTACTTTAAGAGAAAATGTAGTAGCATTAGCAAGAAATATTGGGTATACACCTAGATCTAGGACTTCTGCAAAGGCAATAATTTCATTTTTTGTAGATACAACTGGATTTACTACTAAACCTGTCACGATTACCCTTAAAAAGGGCATTGTGACCACTTCTGCATCAGTGTTTGGGTCAGAAAGTTACTCATTTTGTATCCCAAGTGACATATCAGTACCAGTAGTTGATGGAATTGCTACTTTCAACAACGTTACAATCTTTGAAGGGACATTTTTAAACTCTAATTTCACTGTTACATCAGATTTACCTGCTCCGCCATCAAGATATATCCTAGAAAACTCAAATATTGACACTTCTACCCTTGAAGTTAATATAAGAGAGACTGAATCGAGCACTTCTTCCAAAAAATACGTATTTTCTGACACTTTAATAGAAGTTACCTCCTCTTCTAGAGTATATTTTCTTCAAGAAATTGAAGATCAGAGATATGAGATCATTTTTGGTGATGGAGTCTTTGGAGAAAAGTTAAAAGCACTCAATTATATTGAAATTTCCTATATTACTAGTAACGGAAGTGCAGCAAATGGAATTTCTTCCTTTAATTTTAATGGAAGATTGGTAGATAACAATAATAACCTTATTAGTACAGGAATTTCTATACTTTCCACTGTAAGTGAGTCTGTAGGAGGTAAAGAAATTGAATCAGTAGACTCAATTAAGCGTTATGCACCTAAAGTTTATTCTACTTACAATAGAGCAGTTACTGCAGGTGATTATGAGGCACTAGTTCCTAAAATTTACCCAGAAACTGAGTCAGTTTCTGTTTTTGGAGGTGAAGAATTGGTTCCTCCTCAATATGGAAAGGTTTTTATTACTATAAAACCATTTTATGGTCCATTTGTTCCAGATTCCATCAAAAATAACCTCAATGAACTCTTAAGAAAGTATTCTGTTGCTGGAATTGTTACTGAAATCTTAGATTTGAAATATTTGTATGTTGAAACTCATATTAATGCATATTATAACACTAGTTTAGCTGCAAATTCAGATGCAGTGAAAGCAGTAGTATTAAATAATATTTCAACCTATGCAGATTCCTCTGAAATGAATAAATATGGTGCGAAATTTAAATATAGTAAATTTCAAGCTGTTGTAGACAATAGTAATGATTCAATAACTTCAAATATCACTAAAATTGAAATTAGAAGGGATTTGAAACCTTTATTAAATCAAAATGCAGAATATGAACTTTGTTTTGGTAATTCTTTTTATATAAAGAATACTAATGGTTATAATATCAAATCATCTGGATTTAATATTTTTGGAATTGCAGAAACTGTTTATTTAAGTGATATTGCTTTTAGTAATAGAAAAACTGGAAGATTAATTCTATTTACATTAACAGGAAGAAAGAATGCTAATATTATTTCTAATAATGTTGGTACTATTGATTATGTTAAGGGTGAAATATTAATTAAACCTATTAATATAGTAGGAACATCTAAACATATTCAAGATATTCCTATAATAGAAATTTCTGGATGTCCTAAATCTAATGATGTTATTGGATTGCAGGATTTATATCTACAATTGGATATTAACAATAGTACTGTAGATATGATTGCTGATAATATTAGTTCTGGTGATAATACTTCAGGTACTCTTTATACAGCTACTTCAAGTTATGTGGCTGGTGATATAGCTAGATTAACAGAAGATGAAAGGGCAAATACCTCCCTTCTATCCTCAGATACATATGTATTAGGATCTTCTAATATGCCACAGGCCGCCCCACAATACTAATATCAATGCCAGAAAATACAAGAGTCAAAATTAGTTCAGTTGTTAAAAATCAACTGCCAGATTTTATAAGAGCAGATTTTCCTCTTGCTGGTGAATTTTTAGCGCAATATTATACTTCGTTGGAGAGCCAAGGGTCTACATTAGATGTTTTACAAAATATTGACAAATATATTAAAGTTGATGAATTGACAGATTTGATAGAGACTACAACTCTATCATCTAATGTAGGAATTTCTGATAATACCATATCTGTAGAATCTACTACTGGATTTCCTGATTCTTATGGATTACTTGAAATAGATTCTGAAATTATTACATATACTGGAATTACATCAACTTCCTTTACTGGGTGTGCTAGAGGGTTTAGTGGAATTACGACATATAAAAGTCCAACTAAATCAGATGAACTTCTTTTTTCTACATCAGGAATTTCTACGCATTCTTCTGGAACTTCAGTTAATAATTTAAGTATTAGATTTTTACAAGAATTTTATAAAAAAGTAAAATCTCAGATTACACCAGGATTCCAAGAAAGAACACTATCCAGTGATATTGATAAAAGATTATTTATTAAACAATCAAAAGATTTTTATTCATCTAAAGGTACTGACAAATCCTTTGAAATTTTATTTAGAGCTCTTTATGGAGAAGATGTTGAAGTAATTAAACCACGTGATTTTCTTTTTATTCCCTCTGATGCTGATTATAAGATCTCAAAGCAAATTGTAGTAGAAGCTCTTGAGGGAGATCCTTCTGATTTAATTAATAGAAACTTATTTCAAGATAATGTATATGGATTACCTAAAGCTAATGGATCTATTAGCGGAGTAGAAAAAATAGCAAGAGGTGAAAAATCATATTATAGATTAAGTTTAGATTATAATAAAAAAGATGATAGGATAAGTGGAGAATTTTCTATACATCCTAATACTAAATTAGTAGATTCTGTTTCTGTAGGTTCTACTGTTTTGTCAGTAGATTCTACTGTAGGATTTGGAACTACTGGAACCTTAATTGCTAGTTATGAGGATGGAACCTTTAATTCTATAACATATGATTCTAAATCTTTAACTCAATTTTTTGGATGTAGTGGAGTAGATAAATCTCTTTCTTCTACTCAAGATTTAAGATTAGATGCATTTGCTTATGGGTATTCTGGAGTAGGAACTGCTAATGTAGTGAAAGTTAGAGTAACTGGAGTTCTATCAGATTTAAATTTAGAATTTGATTCTACTTATTATAATGAACCTGACAGTTTTATAGAACCTAAAGGTTTAGGATCTATTTCTAAGAGTAAAATAACCGAAAACTTATATACTAATATTTCTGTTACATATAACGTAGAATCTATAGAATTAGTAGACTCTTCAAACTTTACTTATAAGTTAAATTTAGATAATAATCATAACTTTATAGTAGGAGATAATGCTCTTATTAATAGCGTTCCATGTGATATTATTTCTCTTATTAGTTCTAAAGAAATTTTAATTAAAGGATCTGGAGAATTAAACCCTAATGTAAGTTATAGAATTCAAAGATTATTATCTAAAGCTAATTTAAGTAATTATCCAGCAACTAATATTTACACTACTAATATTCAAAACTCATATTTAGATGGTGAAGACATATATATTACTTCTCCTTCACTTCCAAGTTATTTTAAAGATTCTTTGGATATAAGAGAAACTTCTCTTACATTTTCTGGTAGATTTGAAGAAAATACAGAAATTTCTATTCCTAATCATGGATTATTAACTGGAGAAAGAATAATTTATGTTCCTGGTCAAGGTGATAATAAATTAGATATTGTTGCTGGTGAATATTTTATTCAAAGAGTTGATATTAATACTTTTAAAATATCTAAGAGTAGTTCTAATATTTCTAATGAAGTATATGTTTCTTTTTCTGGAAATGTAACTAATAATAAATTTGAACTTTCTCCTTTTAGTGGAAAAACAATATCATCCCAAAAATTAATAAGAAAGATTCAAAATCCTGTTTCTACTCTTTCTAGTAAATTAACACCTGTTGGGAAAACTGGTATTTTAGTAAATGGAGTTGAAATACTTAATTATAAGTCAAATGATGTTGTTCATTATGGACCTATTGAAGAAATTTCAGTTACTAGTGGTGGTGATAATTATGATGTAATAAATCCTCCTATTTTGTCTATTACAGATTCTACTGGAGTAGGTGTATCAGCATATTGTGAAGTTCAAGGTTCTGTTGAAAGAATTGACGTTGTAGATTCTGGATTTGATTATATTACTACCCCTACTATAAAAGTAACTGGAGGAAATGGTATAGGATGTATAGCTTATCCTAATTTAATTTTAAAAGAACATTCTTTAACATTTGATTCAACTTCTACTGGTGGTTATGTAAATCTGACTAATAATACCATAGGATTTTCTACATATCATAAATTTAGAGATGGAGAACTTGTAACTTATATTACAGATACTCAAACTGCAATTGCAGGTTTAACCACAGATGCAGCTTACTATTGTTCTGTTAAAGATGCAACTACTGTTTCATTGCATAATAAGTATGCTCAGGCTATTTCAGGAATTTCTTCTATTTCTCTTACTGCTTATGGTGAAGGTATTCAAGAATTAAAATGCGCTAATCAAAAAAGAATATTAAGTTCAATAAGTATTGGAAGTTCTGGTTCTGGATATACTAATAGATTGACTTCTGTTACTTCTTCTGGAATTAATACTGCACTTAATACTATTAATATTCCAAATCATGGATATAAAAGTGGTGATCTAATAAGATATGATAGTAAATCCACTCCTATAAGTGGACTTACTACTTTAACAAATTATTATGTTACTTCAGTAGATGGAGGATCAATTAAGTTATCTTCTGTTGGAGTAGGGTCTACAGCAGCTAATTTCTATATGAGAAATAAGAAATATGTAGATTTACGTTCTGGAGGTTCTGGAATACATGAATTTAATTACCCTCCAATTGAAGTATCTGTAGTTGGAAATATTGGAGTATCAACTCTTTCTGGTCAAAACTTTAATGCATTGGTAAGACCTGTAGTAAGAGGATCTATTGAATCAGTATATATTGTTGATGGTGGGGTTGGATATGGATCTTCAGACGTAATTAATTATAATAGACAACCTACTTTTAATATAAAGAATGGTAAAAATGCTCAACTACTCCCTATAATAAGTGTTGACGGTAAGTTGTCAGAAGTTATAGTATTAAACAAAGGAGTAGAATATAATTCTCCTCCAGATTTAAAAGTAGAAGGCACTGGTAAAGGAACTAAAATTATTCCTATTTTAAAAGAAGGAAAAATAGAATCAGTAAAAATAGTTAATGCTGGTGTAGGTCATACTTCTTCAGATGCTGTTATAAAAGTAACATCTAATGGAAATGGTGCTAGTTTTTATTCTAACCCTAAAACTTGGATTATTAATAATGTTCAAAGATTAATCCAAAACGATCAAATTACAACTGATGATGGAATTGTTAGTGTAGGATTGAATCCTGAATCTGGACTTCAATATTCTCATTTATATTCTCCTAGAAAATTAAGGCAATCAACATACGTGAAGAAAGCTGTAGGTGATAAAGAAGTATTTGTACCTGATCTATCTCTTGAGAATGATATTGAAAAGGATTCTATAAACCATTCTCCTATTATTGGATGGTCTTATGATGGATGTCCAATTTATGGTCCTTATGGGTATACTAATGCTTCTGGTGGTCCAATTAAAATTCTAGAATCTGGATATACTCCTTCTATATCTTCAATTAGACCAAATCCTCTTACTTCTAATGGAGATCCCATTTATTCTGAAGGATTTTTTGTGGAAGATTATTCATATTCAGATGATAAAGATTTAGATGAACATAATGGAAGATTCTGTAAAACACCAGAATATCCTAATGGAGTTTATGCGTATTTTTCTTTAATTAATCCAGATTTTAGAGATTCTGAAGGAGTATTTAAAAATTACAGAAAACCACAATTTCCATACTTTATAGGTAACTCATTTAAACATGAACCTATAGAATATAATTTTGATTACAAATCAAATCAAGATTTAGTAGATTTAAATAAAACAAAATTTGTTAGAAATACTAGTCCATATAATTTCCTTTTAAAGGATAGTGCTTATGATTTCTTAGTAGATCCTAGTGATATTCGCAAACAAAGAACATATGTTAAATCTACTACTGCTGGAAATATAGGAGCTGTTGGAATTATTACAGGGGGAACTGGATACAAAGTTGATGATGAAATAGTTTTTGAAGATGCTGGTTCTAGTGGTTATGGAGCAAAATCTAAAGTTACTTATGTTAAAGGTAGAACTATAAGTAATATTAGTATTGCTAATACTGAATTTTCAAATGTTGAATTCATACAAAATACTTCCACTCAATATACAGGATATACCACTATTCCTCACAATTTTCATCATAGAGAATCAATTTATCTATCTGGATTGAGTACTACTGGTATTAATAATAATAGAGTAATAAATGTTGGTGTAAGAACTTCTTCATTCAAATTATTTACTGAAGTAGGTACTTCTGCTGCTACTGGAATAATAACTTATTTTAATTTGAATGGTTATGTAAGATATCCTTATATTAGATCTAATGATGTTTTAGGAATAGGAACAGAAAAAGTAAAAGTATTAAATGTAGATAGTTTTAATCAAAGAATTAGGGTAATAAGAGAGCATGAGTCTACTACAGGAACTGCTCATACTGCAACTACTCCAATTAATCAAAATCCAAGATCTTTTACTTTTTATAGTAATTCAAAGATACAAAAATCAACAATTATTAATGATGAATTATATTTTAATCCAGTAGAATCAGTTGGATTGGGAACAATATCTGGAGTTGGAATTGGTTCAACCTTAGTATTCTCTAATCCTGGAACTGGTATTAGTGAGATATTCATTCCTACCAAAGCACTTTACTTTAGAAGTCATGGATTAAAAACTGGAGATGCTTTAACATATAATACAAATGTAGGAACTGCTATATCCGTATCTACTGATGGTATTGATGGATTTGCTCTTACTGAAGGTCAAACAGTATATGCAGCTAGATTGAGTGATGATTTAATTGGAATTGCTACAGCACAAGTTGGAGTAGGTTCTACTGGTTCTTTTGTAGGAATTAATAGTACTACCACAGTTTCTACATTATATTTCACTGGAATAGGTACTGGAGTTTATCATAGTTTTAAGACTAATTATGATAATGTAATAACAGGATCATTGAATAGATCTATGGTTACTGTATCTACATCTTCTACTCATGGTTTAGGATCTAAAGATCAAGTTAATTTAAGCGTTTTGCCAGGTATAACTACTACTATAAAGGTAGCTTATAATGATTATAATAGAAGAATAGTAATTGATCCTAGAACTTTTGCTTCTGGTGATGTTAGTATTGGTAATGATACTATTACTATTGCTAGACATGGATATATGGCTGGCCAAAAAGTTATTCATACAGCAGATACTCCTTCTGGAGGTTTATCTGATAATAGGATTTATTATGTATTTGTAGTAGATAAAAATACTATTAAATTATCAGATAATTATTATGATGCTATTAGTATACAACCAGAAGTAATTAATATTACTAGTGCTTCTGCTGGAACTATATCTCCAATTAATCCTCCCATATCTATAGAGAAAAATTTAAAAATATATTTTGATTTGTCAGATTCTTCATTAGCATTTACTAATAATGAAGTTTCATATAGTGCATTTGATTTTAATTTATATGAAGATCCAAATTTAAATAATAAATTTGTTACTTCTGGAGAAACTGATGATTTCAACGTTATTAAAACTGGTAGAATTGGTATAGATGCAAATGCCAATCTTACTGTTAAAAATGTTAAAGAAATTACTAGATCTTTATATTATAATTTAATACCTATAAATGAAATTTTAAATACATCAGTTAAATTAGAAATTGTAAGAGATACTGTTAATATTATAGGTAATAATTCTATAAATCTTTTTCCAAATCCATTAAATGGATTGAAAAATATAGTAGGTTTAGGTTCTACTTCATTTTCTTTTATAACACCTGTTTCTCCTCAAAAGTTGGAATATTCTTCTGGAGATGGTGATTTTTCTTATTTTACAAATTCTAAGAAAGTTGATGGACCAATAGCAATGGTTGTTATTGAAAATCAAGGATTTGAATATAGAACTCTACCAGGAATTTCTACTATTATAACTGATAATGGTAAAAATGCAGTTTTAGAAACAAGAGGTACTAGTATAGGTAAAATATGTCATACTGTTATTAGGGATATTGGATTTGATTATCCTGTAGATAAAACTTTAAGACCTGAAGCTAATATACCTCAATTAGTAAAAGTAGATTTACTTACTTCTTTAGAATCCATTGGAATTACTTCTGTTGGTAAAAATTACTTAGAATCTCCAGGTTTAGTTCTTTTGGATGGATTAACCAATAAAGTCGTTAATGATATTGAATTAGATTATGAATTAGGAGATACTCAAGTTAGTATTTTAAGAAATACTAAAACTTTGAACAATGTTACTCCTAAGATAATTCCTATTAGTAATTCTAACGGATATACTATCAATAATATTGATTATGATAGTGGAGCAAAAAATGTAACTATAACTATTGGAGCTAGTTTTAGTGATGCTGCTGATTATCCATTTGAGGTTGGTAAGAAGGTAATGATTGAAGGTGCTAGTGTTGGAGTAGGAAGTACAGGAAAAGGATTTAATAGTGAAAATTATGATTATACTTTATTTGAAATTTTAGCAACTCATCCTAATATTGGAGGAACTTTAGGTACAGTAAGATATAGTTTATCTAATATTATTGGAGAAGGAGAAATTCCAGGAACATTTAAATCTAATCTTTCATCAGCTAAGATTATAGCAGAAGAAGATTTCCCAATATTTAATCCTTCTTTAAGAACTGATGAATTTGAAAAAGGAGAACATGGAGTTTCTGGAAATAAAATTGGAATTATACAATCATGGAATAATAATTATGGATATATTAGAATATCTTCTACCCAAGATTTTGAAGTTGGTGATAATTTTATAGGTGAATCTTCAGGAACTCAAGGAAAGATAACAGAAGTTATTACTGATAATTCTTTATATGATATAGGATCTTCTTCTATAGTAAATGAAGGATTCCAAAAAAATACTGGATTTTTAAATGATGGATTGCAAAGAATTTTTGATAGTGATTATTATCAATATTTCTCATATTCTTTAAAATCTGAAGTTGAATTTGAAAAATGGGATGAACCAGTATCTACCTTAAACCATACTGGAGGATTTAAAAAATTCAGCGATCTAGTTATTAGGAATGAAGAATCTTTGGGTATATCTACTGTTCAGACAGAAACTACTTTTGAAGTAGTTAATGACCTAATTTCATTAATGGATTTAAATACTGTATTTGATTTTGATCTTGTTACTGAAAAAACATTAGAAATAGATTCATCTATTATTTCTGATGAAATAGTTTTTGAATCTAGAATCTTGCAAGATTATAATGAATCTATAGGTAATAGGGTATTGACTGTAGATGATATTAGTAGTGAATTTAATAATAATGCCAGAACAGACGCATTTATGTCTGTTGATAGTTTCACATTAGCAAGTGTGAGGTATAGAAAATATCTTACTTTTATTAGGGATAAGAGATTTACTAAAGAAAGACAAATACTTTTAGTATCTGCTCTTCATGATGATAGTGGTAATATCTTCTTAAACCAGTATGGTAGAGTTGAAACTAACACTGACCTTGGAGAATTTGGTGGGGATTTAGGTTCCTATGATATGGATATTGCTGGTGATGATGGAAGACTTTTATTCTATCCTAAGAAATTTAAGTATAATAATTATGATGTTTCTAACATAGCATTTAATATTTCTGATAGTGTCGCTGGAGTAGGTTCTACTGGATTGGGTGGTATTGTTAATATTGTAAGTAGCACAGCAACTATACCTTTAGGAATTACCACACAACATAATATTGTCTCTTTTGCTACCACTTATAGGGGGTCTAAGGTTCTAGTATCATATGCTGCTAGTGATGCATCATATTGGGAACATGATGAAATAACTTTGGTTCATGATGGAACTAATGTTGATATGATTGAGTATGGACAATTAACTACAGGTAATGTTGGTAGTGCCTCTGGAGAACCTGGTCTTGGAACTTATAGTGCTTATATTGCTGGTTCTAGAGTTCATTTAGATCTTCATCCTACAGTATCAACTGCAAGTACATATGTTGCTAATACTGTTCATGTTGACTTTGGAAATGCTTCATCTGCTGGAGTTGGAACTACATCATTAAATACTGCTAATTTAGATTCTAGATATACTTCTATATCTTCTAGTGGTTCTCCATCTGCTACTACTGTAGCACAGTATGAATCTGAGACATTTAATGGTGCATATTATGTTGTATGTGTAGAAGATACTACTAATAGTCATTATCAAATATCTGAAGTTATAGTAGTTGATGATGGCACTACTGCTTTCATAACAGAGTATGCTATCAATCAAACTGTAACTAATCTTGGTGATTTTGATGCTGCTATTTCTGGAGATTATACTACTTTAACATTTACTCCCATAGCAAGTGCTAATGTTCAGGTTAGAGTGTTCCAAGCTGCTTTAAGACTAGTTGATGAGGCAAATGAGATTAATGAGATAGATTTAACTAATGCTACCATTGATACTGGATTTGGTGCTTATACTGCTACTGAGACTGATGTTAAGAGAGCATTTGATCTTAAGCATAGACAACTACCAATCTTTAAGAGAAATTTTGTAGGAAGTGCTTCTACAACAGTTAGTTTAGCTGAAGATACTATTAGATTACCAGATCATTACTTTGTTACTGGTGAAGAATTATCTTACAGATATACTGGAGCTGGTACTACTTCGGCTATTGAAATTGAGTCACAATCTATAACTGGATATGGTACTACAGATAAAATGCCTTCTACAGTGTACGCTATTAAGGTTGATGATTCTACTGTTAGACTTGCAACTTCTGCAGAGAATGCATTAAAAACAACTCCCACTTACTTAGATATTACTGCTGTTGGTGTTGGAACTTCTCATTCCTTTACTTCTAAGAAACAAAACTCAAGATGTATATTAAGTATTGATAATGTAATTCAATCACCAATAGTTTCAACTGCTGTAACTACTACCATTACTGCTGATGTATCTGCTACTACAGATAAGATTAAACTATCTGGAATAACGTCTATTACTGGTGGTGATATGTTGAAGATTGGTGATGAGATTATGAAGGTAGATTCTGTTGGATTGGGTGCTACCAACGTCCTACTTGTCACTAGACCTTGGATGGGTACACAATCAGGTGTTCATAGTGATGGAACTTTAATTACTAAGGTAGAAGGAAATTATAATATTGTTGATAGCACTGTTAACTTCTTTACTGCTCCTGTTGGATTAGTTCCACTTTCAACTACTACTAATGAACCAGATGAGAGGGATTGGGTTGGTATTGCAACTCATTCATCTTTTAATGGTAGATCATTTATGAGATCTGGTCTTACTGGAAGTGCTGATGAACCTTATGCTGGTAACTATATCTTTGATGATATTTCTGGCAACTTTAGTGGATTGACTACTGAGTTTACTCTTCAGTCTGATGGAAGTAATATAACAGGATTCTCTACTAGTAATGCTGTTATATTAGTTAATCAAGTATCTCAAGGACCCCAAAGATATACTGGTGGGGTTCATATTCCTGGTGATTATAATTTAATAGAAAGTGTAGGAATTACTAGTATTCAATTTACTGGTTCTACCGCATCTGTTGCCTCAGATCCAAATAGTGCAAATGTACCGCTTGGTGGAATTATTGTTTCTGTAGGATCTACAGAAGGTTTAGGATATCAACCATTAGTTGCTGCAGGTGGTACTGTAGTTGTTTCTGGATTGGGTACTATTAGTTCTGTAAGCATAGGAAACAGTGGATCTGGATATAGAACTGGTATTCAAACTGTAGTTAATGTAGGAGTTCAGACACTAAGTACAGGAGCACCTAACATTGAGTTTATTGGTACTGCTGCTATAAGTGGTGGTAATATTGTAAGTGTTGCTATTACTAATCCTGGTACTGGTTATACCTCAACTAATCCTCCATTGGTTGTTATAGATGAACCATTATCATATAGCAATATGCCTTTATTCTACTCTTCAAATCAATCTGGAGTAGGATCAGAAGCAAGAGCAAATATAGTTGTTGGTTTAGGTGGAAGTGTAATTGATTTTAAAATTATCAATCAAGGATATGGTTATGGTGAAACTCAGAAGTTAACTATAGGTGTTGGTGGTACTGTTGGTATTCCAACTGCTGGTGCTGATGAATTTAGAGAATTCCAACTTACAGTTAATGAAACTGTAAGTGATAGTTTTGCTGGATGGACTGTTGGAGATTTCCAAGTTCTAGATCCATTAGATTCATTATTTGATAGTAAAACAACTTCTTTTGCATTAAATTTAAATGGGGTTCAGCAAACTATTCAATCTAAACCAGGATCTAATATTGATGTAGAAGTTGCATTATTAGTATTCATTAACGATATTCTTCAAGTTCCTGATGTAGGATATACCTTTAAAGGTGGTAGTTATATTACCTTTAAAGAAGCTCCTAAAGAAGGAGATACTTCTAAGATTCTTTTCTATCAAGGAACAGGATCTGTTGATGTTACTAATGTAGATATTTTAGAAACTATTAAAAAAGGAGATGAAGTTAAATTATATGATCAAAATATTTCTTTAGAAGAAAATAAGAGAACAGTAACTAATCTTAATTCATCTGACAGTCTTAATACTAATCCGTATGCTGGTCCAGGAATTACAACTAACGAAACCTTTGAAAGATCTCTTAATTGGTCTAGACAAACTAAAGATAAGTTTATAGATGGAGTGGCAATTACTAAGGATAGACCTCATTATGAACCACTAATATATCCTAATACTAATATCATTCAATCGGTTGGAGTAGGATCAACTGTAATTTATGTTTCTAACATTAGAACCTTCTTTGATAGTTCTAAAGAAAATTATACTGGACAAACTGATATTAGAATTATATCACAGGATAGTTTAGTTGGAGCATCTGCTACTTCATTTGTTTCTGTTGCTGGAACTGTAACTTCATTTGATATTACAAATCCTGGTGTTGGGTATACTATAGCACCAACTGTTTCTATTGTTACTCCTATAGGTTTGACAACATCTCAAGGTGCTAGAGCAACTGCTACTATTAGTGGTGTTGGAACTGTAAATGCTATTACAGTTTCTTATGGAGGAACTACTAGTGGATTTGCTTATACTAGCACAGCTGCTCCAGCAGTTCTAATAGGAGAACCCAAATCAGTTACTTCTATAGAAACTATTGAGAATGTATCATACTCTGGTGATTTTGGAATTATATCTGGTATATCTACAACATCTGTAGGTGTAGCATCAACTGGTATTGTGTTTGATTTACTTCTTCCTAAGGAGTCATTATTTAGAAATGCTGCTACTGTAGGAAGTGCATTAACAGTAAGTGGAATTTCTACTGGATATTACTTTACAGTCTTTAATTCTAATGTAGGTGCTTCAGTAACTTCTCTATATCAAGATGGTACTGTGGTTGGTATAGGAACTTCTTTCTTGGATAATATCTATGAAGTTGCTCAAGTTTCTATTGCTCAAACTGTGGGATTGGGAATTGGATTAACTTATGTGGCTCAGGTTACAGTAAGTGTTCAAGATTATAATGGACTAACTGGTCTTGGATATAGTGAATTCTTTGGTGAATATAGTTGGGGTAGAATTGATACTGCTCCAAGAGGAAAGGCTAGAGTATTTAACTCTTATGCTGGCAATAGTGATGGATTAGTTGGTATAACTACTTCAGCTATTGTTGAAAGAGTTAATCCTTTAAGATACGTAAATTATAACACATAAATAACTAAAAAATTGTAAAAATGTCAGCCATTATAACTGATCAACTTAGAATATTGAATGCTAAGAATTTTGTTTCTATAGCAACTTCTACTGCTAATTCATATTATTCATTTGTTGGTTTACCTAATGCTACTAATTATTCTTCTACTTGGGATTCAAATCCTCCTGCTCCTAAAGATAGTTTTGAGCAAGAAGATGATTATTGGGATACTATGATCGCATTGAAGAAGATTACATCTTCTGATATACGTAGAGTAGTTAGTAAACATACTTGGACTTCAGGTATAACTTATGACATGTATAGGGGTGATATTAGTAGAACAAATACATCTCAACCTTCTGGTGCTACTAATTTATATTCAGCAAAATATTTTATAGTAAATGAAGATTTTAAAGTTTATATTTGTCTTCAAAATGGAACTAATCCAGAGAATACTACTGGAAGACCTTCACTAGATCAACCTACTTTCACTGATCTTGAACCTAAAGCAGCTGGTGATAGTGGTGATGGTTATATTTGGAAATATCTTTATACTATTAAACCAAGTGATATTGCAAAGTTTGATTCTACTAATTTTATGCCTGTCCCAACTGATTGGGAAACTAGTACAGATAATGCTGCTGTAAGAGATAATGCATCAACTAGTGGTCAATTAAAAATTGCTACTATTATCAATAGGGGAGCAGGTATAGGAACTGCTAATAGAACTTATACTGGAATTCCTATATCTGGAGATGGATCTGGAGCAGAAGCAACTATAGTTATTAATAATGATGCTAAAGTAGAATCTATTAATATAGCAAAAGGTGGATCTGGTTATACTTATGGGACAGTGGATTTAGAAAAAGGTGGAGTTCCTACTGGAACTACAATTCCTGTTTTTAATGTTATTGTTCCACCTCAAGGTGGTCATGGATCAGATGTTTATAGAGAATTGGGAGCAACTAATGTTTTAGTATATTCTAAGATTGAAAATGATACAGAAAATCCTGATTTTATAACAGGAAACCAAATTGCTAGAATTGGAATTATAGAAAATCCTCAAGCTTTTGACTCTACTGCTAATTTAACTCTTTCTAAAGCAAGTTCTTTAAATGCATTAAAGTTGATAGGAGCAGGATATACTACTGCTACATTTGATTTAGATGGTCAAGTAACTCAAACTGTAGGAGTTGGTTCAACTGCAGTAGGTAGAGTTGTTTCTTATGATCAGACTACTGGTATTTTGAAATATTGGCAAGAAAAAAGTTTGGTTGGATTTAATACTGATGGATCTTTAAGAACAGATCCAAAATATGGATATTCATTACATTCCTTTACAGCAAATCCAACAACTGGAGGAAATGTCAATATTGCTAGTAATGAAGGTACTTTAGGGATAGATACCAATTTTGGTTCATCTGGTAATCCTGGTATAAGTACTGTAATAAATAATAGAACATATTACCTTGGCCAGAGTTTTGTTAAGGGAGTTTCAAACCCTGAAGTTAAAAAATACTCTGGAAATATAATTTATGTTGATAACAGACCTTCTATTACCAGGTCTGCTAACCAAAGAGAAGATATCAAAGTCATTTTGCAATTCTAAAGAATCATGCCACAGGAAACTAATTTAAACGTCGCTCCTTACTTTGACGATTTTGATACTAAAAGTAGTTATTGTAAAATATTATTTAAACCAGGTGTTCCAGTACAAGCTCGTGAATTAACAGGGATTCAATCTATCCTTCAGGGTCAGATTGAAAAATTTGGCCAACATGTTTTTAAGGATGGTGCTTCTGTTACTGGAGGAGGGATAAAATATAATGGTTCATATCCATCAGTTAGAATACAAGTATTTAATGAAGGTATAGATGTAAATTCTTACCTAACCAAATTGATGGGTAAGGTAGTAGTTGGTAGTAAATCTGGAGTAAAAGCTAAAATTAAATCATTTATAGGTTCAGGTGTTAAAGAAGGAAATTGGTATATTTTATTTGTAACTTATTTAAATACTGGTGGAGAAGGTAACGAAGTATTTGAAAGTGGAGAAAGCTTATTATTAGATAATGCTACAATAACAACAAGACAGGGAACTACTTTTCAAGTAGGAGAACCTGTTGCTCAAACAGTTAATGGTAAATGTGCATATTTAGGAGCTGCAGCTGTATTATCAGCAGGTATTTATTTTGTAAGAGGATATTTTGTAGATGTTAAAGAACAATCTATTATTTTAGATCCTTATGTAAACAATACTAGCTGTAAGGTAGGATTAAAAATTAATGAATCTATTGTTAATTCTGATTTAGATCCATCTTTAACAGATAATGCTGCTGGATTTAGTAATTATACAGCTCCTGGTGCAGACAGATTATCTATATCTATACAATTAGTTAAAGTTCCTTATGTATCTCCTAAACCATCTAATTTTATAGAATTGATGGAAATTAGGAATGGTGATTTAATAAGTAAACGTCCTAATAATGATTATAATGAAATAGAAAATGAAATAGCAAGAAGAACTTTTGATGAATCTGGAAATTATTATGTTAAACCATTTTCACTTTCTATTAGAGAAACTTTGAATGATCGTGCAGGTAATAATGGAATTTTTGCTAGTGGTCAAAAAACTTATAATGGAAATGATCCTAGTTATAATTTAGGAACTTATAAATTTTCTCCAGGAAAGGCATATGTCGAAGGATATGAAGTAGAAACAATAGTTCCTTCATATATAGATTTTATAAAACCAAGAACTACCAAAACTTTAGAAAATCAAAGTTTAAATTATGTTACTGGTCCAACTTTTACATTAAATAATGTTTCTGGATCTCCTATAATTGGAATAGGTACTGATTATACAGTAAGTCTAAGAGATCAAAGAGTTGGTTCTGCATCAACTACTGCTGCTGGTAAAGAAATTGGATTAGCACGGGTATATGATTTTGCATTAGAAACTGGTTCTTACAATTCTTCCAATTTAGTAGAGAATGAATGGGATATTGCTTTATATGATATTCAAACATATACTAATATAACTTTAAATACTAATCCAGAAAAATCTTTAGTTGTTCCTACTCATATTAAAGGAAAATCTAGTGGAGCTACTGGATATTTAAGATATAATTCTGTAGGTACTGCTATTACTGCATATAACACTAAAGGAAAATTTATTACTGGTGAACAATTAATTTTTAATGGTGTAGAAAGTGGAAATATTTCAGTAGGATCTACTTCATTTGCTACTAGTGATATTAAATCTATTCATGGAACTGTAAGCACAGCAAGTACATTCAATTCTGATGTAAAACAAACATTATTTGCTAATATAGGTCAAGTTAATATAAGTGCAGCAACTACTTCAGGAGCATCTTTAGGAATTTCTACAGTTACTAGTGCTGATCCTAATAAGTTCTTTGTAGGAATTGCTACAGTTGGCAATCTTGTAGAATATAGTAGTCCAGGAAAAACTACTGTTTCTTATGCAAGAATTGAAAGTGTTTCTCAAAATTCTTTAACTATATCTGGAGTTTCTACTGTTTCTGGTGTTTGTGATGGAGGATTACCCACAATAATAGCTGGTGATGCTACTTCTGGAGAAATAAATCCATCTAATTTTAAGGTATTAACTTCTCAGTTCCAATCCTCTACTGATAATAATTTATATACAAAATTACCTAAAAATAACATTCAAAATGTAGATTTAACAGAAGCACATATTACAATTAGAAAACAATTTGATGTAACTATTACAGATAATTCTACTAACAGTATTACTACTGGAAATGCAAATGAAACTTTTTTACCTTATGATGAAGAAGATTATTCTTTAATAAGAACTGATGGAACTATAGAACCTTTATCTTCAGATAAATTTGATTTTAATCAAGGTTCTACTGAATTAATTATTAATGGATTGGGAACTAATAGTCCTGCTAAATTAATAGCAACATTACGTAAGATAAAAGTAACAGAAAAAATTAAAGAAAAGCAAAGTATTAATGTACTTAATATAGTAGGATCAGCCACTTCTATTTCTGGAATTGGAACTACTACATTAAATGATGGTCTTACTTATAATACTGTTTATGGTACTAGAGTTCAAGATCACGAAATTTCCTTAAATGTTCCAGATGTTACTAAAGTATTGGCAATATATGAATCTGATGATAGTAGTGCTGCAACTTTACCTACAATAACTTTTTCATCAATTAACAGCCCAACTGGAAAAACTGGAGATTTTTTAATTGGATCACCTTTTGTAGCAACTTCTAGTGGAGCTCAAGGAATTTATGTTAGTAAGAATACAGATTCTGCAATTAATTATACAAATTTAAATACTTATACAATTATTCCAGGAGAAGAAGTTTTCTTTCCAAAAGAAAATATAACGGCTACTGTAGGTTCTGGTACTGCTGGTTCTCATGATATTACTGACGAATTTACTTATGATGATGGGCAAAGAAGTACTATTTATGATTATGCAAGAATAGTAAGAAAACCTGGATTTGATGCTCCAGTTAAATCTTTGAAAATAGTATTTGAGTCTGGATATTATACTGCATCTGATACTGGTGATATTACTACTATAAATTCATATAAGAATTTTTCTTATGGATCATTACCTCCTATCAATGATACTAACGTAAGTGATATCATTGATATAAGACCTAGAGTAGGTGAATTTTCAGGAACTTCTAGATCTCCCTTTGAATTTTTAGGCAGATCTTTTACTGCAGCTGGAAATTCTGCTAAAAACGTCTTAGCTGCTGATAGATCTATTGTAATAGATTATTCTTTCTATCTTCCTAGATTAGATAAAATATATTTGACTAAAACTGGAACTTTTCAGTTAGTTACAGGTGTTCCAGCTGAAACTCCAGAATGGCCTACACCTATTGATGGTGCATTAGAAGTAGCATCTATTACTTTACCAGCTTATCTTTATAATATAAATGATGCCAGCATTACTATGGCATCTTATAAGAGATATCAAATGCGTGATATCAATAGACTTGAAAAAAGAATTGAAAATTTAGAGTTTTACACTTCACTTTCTTTATTAGAAAATGAAACTTTAAATATGCAGATTACTGATGCAGATGGTTTGAATAGATTTAAATCTGGATTTTTTGTAGATGATTTTTCTAGTACAGAAAATCAACTTAAAAAGACTATTGTAAAAAATTCCATAGATTTTCATAATGGAGAGTTAAGACCTGCTCCTTTTACTACTGAATTAGATCTCAAATTTGAACCCAGTACTATGAATGGTCTTAGAAGAACTGGAAGTGTATTGACATTGGATTATGATGAAATAGTTTTTGCATCTCAACTTTTTGCCAGTAGAGTTGAAAATGTTACTCCTTATCTTGTAAGTTATTATGGAGGAACTGTAGAATTACAACCAGACTCTGATATATGGTTAGATCAAGTTGTACTTGATGCTAAAAATGAAGATCTTACTACTTATAGTGAAACTACTGAACAATTATCTGCTTCTGGATTTGATTCCAGAACTGGATATGGTCCAGTAACATGGGGAGGATGGTCTGATAATTGGACTGGATATGAGACAAACGTAAGTGGCAGTAGTAGTCGTTGGGACACAGACGGGAGGCATAGGACACAATATACTACTACAACTACTACTAGTACTAGAGTTGGTACTTCTACTAGAACAGGAACCAAAAAGCTCGTTAGAGAAACTTTTAGTACTATAAATGAAGGAGCTAAAGTAATTAATACAGAATTAACTTCTAATATGAGATCTAGGAACATCAAATTTGATGCTAGAACTCTTAAACCCTCAACAGGAATTTATGCATTCTTTGATGGGCAAGATGTAAATTCTTATAT
>VTLG01000977.1_pt1 | contig 22803 bp, 37 predicted proteins | sample 4694571 | NCBI WGS metagenome assembly VTLG01 (sample SAMN12604809, study PRJNA352737) | marine metagenome | biome: ENVO:00000447; feature: ENVO:00000209|ENVO:00000569|ENVO:01000036; material: ENVO:00002151; isolation source: viral sequences binned using virsorter ...
ACAGTATTAGGATTTTTAATCATTATTGAACCACGATTAGAAACCATTTTAGACTTGGTTTCGTCAAGGTCTGAAATATACAAAGATTGCCCTATTAATAATTGTGCAATTTTCATGCTATCTCTTAATGATGCTCTTTTATTCTGGCTGAATTTATCCGCTTTGCTATAATCTGCTTCGGGAATACCTAAACATAAGTCAGCAAATTGTTTGCAATGATTGGTTAATTCTTCAGCACTAAATTTATTACCGCTCATTATTTGAAATTCATCATAAATAATAAACTGACAAATATAATTGGCATTATTAACAACAGCCGAATTTATACCGCTTTGCTTCTTATCAATATCTGATAAGTTATCTTTAATTTTACCCGTTAATTGACTTGGGTTGAAAGTCGCATTTGATTTAGTCATTTAGTTTTATCCTTTCGGTTAATATAAGAATATCATATAAAATATTTGATTATACGTCAAACGTAAACAAGGATAAATACTATTTAATTTTAACAGTATCACTAAAGTTATCCACAGGAAAAAATGGCTGTTTTCTGGGGCAAACACAACATTGTACAATGTGCGATATTCTGCGGAATACCTAGCTTTTTATATATGGTTTACAATAAGGGAAATACCCAAAGAAGAACAAACAAGGAACTAAATAGGTACAAAATTTTGGGCTGTCTTTTATGGTCTATTGTGTAAACCATGAGAACAAATTGGGAACTTTTTTTATGATAGTAAGGTACATAGAGGCACACGCCATGCGTGTGTCCATAAAGGTAGAACAAAAAGGGAACACATAGGCTACACGGATAGAACATTGATGTACGTTCTGTGAAGTCTTAGCGAGCACGCAAGCGTGCGAGCTGAAAATCCTATAGATTAATGATAGTAGCTACGACTCAACTTGCGGTAAATAAATTATTTTACTGGGGAACTCAATAAACCTTTTTGGGCTTAGGGGTATGCCAGTGCCACCCCACCCTACCCCCTATTGTGAATACGCCATTGGGCTAAAAAGTAAAAAAAAGGGTGTAAACCACTATGGCCGCACCCTTAAATAATAAAAATTCTGTATCTATACTGTATACGTAGAGCCTCCCTATAAGGGGATAATTTATTATACCTGTGTATACAGATTTGTCAATAAAAAAATAAATTATTTTAAAAAAGTAGTTGACAGAATGTTGTAAAGCACTATAATAGAGGGTATGTATTTTTTATTTGGCAACATAGCACACACGCTTTAATAACCATTAAGGCTATACGCCGTAAAAAATACACTTTCCATTGGTGGTCTAGGGAACTCACCACGATAAACACGAGTTCCAACGATTTCTAACCAATGGATGCAATGTTTTCCATTGGTACCCTATACTTTAAACCACGGAGAACAAAATGACAACAAATGAAATGATTAGCGAACTAACAGAAACAGTAAAACACTTACAGAAAGACGTAGAAATACTAAAAGCAGATAAAACTTATCTGTATGATAAGTTAGATAAAGCCTATCAAGATAGAATTTCTCTCCGTGCAGAAAATACTAGGTTAAAAAAAGTAGATAAAAAAGAAGAAACACAAGAAGAAGAAGAATGTCTGGCCTGTTCAGCTTAAAAGAAGAAATAATAAAACAAAGTCAGCAGTTTTATAATGCAACATCTAAAGAAGATAAACAAAAAATACGAGAAAGTTTACAAAAAAGTTTTAAAAAGGTACACAAATTTAGACATAGTCCTATGATTGACTATAAATCTATAGAAAAAATGATAAAAAATATAATTTAAACGAGGAAATTACATATGTACGGAAAATTAGGTAAAAAAACTACTAAGAAAATGGCAGGAATGAAGAAAAGAATGGGTAAAGGCGGAACTGCTAAAACCAAATCTGCTATGATGAAGATGAAAGCTGATAAAAAAGCTAAAAAATCTAAATCTATGTATGCCAACTAGAAATTATAAAAAAGAATACGATAATTATCACTCAAAACCTACTCAAAAGAAAAGAAGAGCAGGTAGAAATAAGGCAAATCGCCTAAAAGGTAAAAATGGTATGGATGTTCATCATAAAGATGGCAATCCTATGAACAATTCCCGAAAAAACCTTGCGGTTACATCAAAAAAAGCTAATAGGTCTTTTCCTAGAAATAAAAAAGCAGGAAAAAAATAATGTTAGAAAAAGCAGTATACACAGAAAGATATGGATGGCATTTAAGACCAGAGCCTAATGATTGTGGTACATGCAAAACATGTGGTCATGCTTGTCATTGTTCAAATGGTGGGTCATGTTGTGGTGGCGAATGCCAATGTAATTGTTGTGAACACGATGGCTAAAAAGAAAACCAAATCAACAGTTAATAAAGCAGGTAATTATACACAGCCTGGTAAACGTAAAGCAATATTTAATAGAATTAAAGCTCAAGCTAGTCATGGAACTGCGGCAGGCAAATGGTCAGCTAGAAAAGCCCAAGCATTAGCAAAGGCTTATAAAAAAGCAGGTGGAGGATATAAGTAATGCTAAAAGGTAATCAAAAAAAATTAGATTTAAATAAAAATAAAAAAATTGACAAAGGTGATTTTAAGTTACTAGCAAGAAAGAAAAAGAAAAATGGCACTGGCAAAAAGTCAAAGAAGTCTTAAAGCCTGGGGCAAACAAAAATGGAGAACAAAGAGTGGTAAAAAAAGCTCTGTTACTGGTGAAAGGTATCTTCCAGAAAAAGCGATTAAAGCTCTATCTCCTTCTGAGTATGCCGCTACTACTAAAGCTAAAAGAAAAGCTAAGAAAGCAGGAAAACAAGTAGCTAAACAACCAAAACGAATAGCAAAAAAAACAAGAGCATATAGACAGTTTTCGTGAAACGAACAATAACCCAAGACATAATATCTTGGTCTAAAAATTTTCTTGAAAAACCAAACAAGGATTTAGGTGGTAAACCTGTATGTCCTTTTGCTAAAAAAACAAGAGAAGACAATAAACTACGAATTGTTGAAATAAAAGAATCAAAAGATTTTTTAAATAAAGTAGTTGATGAGTGTAAATCATTTGGTATTAATGATGTAGTTATTGTTGCTTGTAATGATATGACAATAACATCAGATGAACTAAGTGATTATGTTCATGCATTAAATAAAGTTTTTGTAAGGGATGATGTATATTTAATAGCAAGTTATCCCGATGATGAAGTTATAGGATTTCTTGAGAGTGAAGAGTTTGAGCCAGATAATGATTTTTATATGGTTCTAATTCAAAGCTATCAGAAACTTGAAGATGGCAGTTCATCTTTAAGTAAAACAGATTACTACGAACATTGGTCAGATGAGTATTATGCTGATACAGTTCTTGTAAGAAAACAATATGGAGATATTCATGGCAAGAGGAATGAAAAAAAGAGCTAAAAAAAATAATGGCAAAGCAATGATGGGTGCTAATAAAATGGCAATGATGGCTAAAGCTAAAAAAGCAAAAAAAGCTAAATCAAAAAAATAGTGCTTGATAGTCAAAAAAGAAAAATTAAAAAAGTGGTAAAGGGCTTATCAAAAGCATCTAAGTCACATAAAAAACAGGCTAACACATTAAAAAAAGTTTTAAATAAAAAAAATGCGAAAAGAACATAAAAGTAAAACTGGCGGGTTAACTGCGGCAGGTAGAAAATACTTTAAAAGAAAAGAAGGTGCTAATTTAAAAGCTCCAGTAAAATCGGGAGTTAATCCACGCCGAGTTTCTTTTGCCGCTAGATTTGCAGGAATGAAAGGCCCTATGAAAGATGAAAAAGGTCGCCCAACTAGAAAGGCACTAGCACTTCGCAAATGGGGATTTCGCAGTGAAGAATCTGCTCGTAACTTTGCTAATAGACATAAAAAAAAGTAATGGCAAGAAAAGGATTGTATGCAAATATCCATGCTAAAAGAAAGCGTGGTGAAAAAATGAGAAAAAAAGGTGATAAGGGTGCACCTACTGCATCACAATTTAAAAGAGCCAGACAAACTGCAAGAAAAAAATAATGCCATTATACGAATATGAAAATAAAAAAACAGGAGAAAAATTTACAGAACACCTTCCAATCAGTAAAAGAAACAATCCGTGTAGGTCTCCTTTTATTAGAAGAGTTTTATCTGCTCCTAAAATATCTGTTTTATCAGATATGGGTGGAAAAGAAGATAAAATAAGAGAAACAATATTGCAATCAGCAGAACGAGGATATGAACAAAGGGAAAAAGACAAAACAATCAAAACGCCAGACTGGTCTAAAGAAAAAAGAGAAAAAAGTAAACAAAAAAGACGTTGGCTCTAACGATAGATTTGGTTTAGTTGCATCATTTATGCAATTATCTAATTTACTATTTGGAAAAGGATGGAATGCTACCAATAAAAAAAGAAAGTAAAGAATTAACAGAACAACAACAAAAATTTATTGATGCATTATTTGGAGAAGCTAATGGCAGTCCAAAAAGAGCAGGAGAGATAGCAGGATATTCCCCATCTTCATATAGTAAAGTTGTTAAATCTTTAAAAGATGAAATACTTGAAAGAGCAGAATATTCTTTGGCATTTAATTCTGCAAAAGCTGTAAAAGGATTAGTAAATGCTTTAGATGATGATGGAACTACTCCAGGAGCTAATATACGCATGGAAGCGGCAAAACAAATTTTAGATAGAACTGGTCTTGTTAAAAAAGAAAAGATTGACATTACTGGAAAAGTAGCTCACGGAATATTTATATTACCACCTAAAGATGGAACTAATCAAGCGTAAAGCAAGAACAATACCTTTCGGATATAAGTTAGCAGAAGATACAAAATATCTAGAACCTATACCCGAAGAGTTAGAAGCTCTAGAACAAGCTATAAAATATTTAGAAAGTTGTTCATATAGAGAAGTAGCTAATTGGTTAAAAGCAAAAACTAAAAGACCAATTAGTCATGTTGGATTAAAAAAAATATTTGAAAAATGGAAGAACTCAAACCACCAAAGCCAAAAGCAAACCTTGGAAGAAAACGAGGTAAAGCTCAAGGAACAAGAAACTTTAGCAGTGCAGTAAAAGCAAAAATATCTGCACAAAGAACTTTAAGAGAACAGAATAAAAAAATAACAAAAGCTCAAACTGAGTTCCACAATGCTAAAAAGAAAAAAGAAAATTTATTAAAAGCTGATGAAGCTTTAAAAGGTAAAGAGTCTACTGTATTAACAACAAATGATGTAGAAAATCTTGCACCAAATGTACAAGAACATATAGAAGATAATATTATCTTTAAACCAAATGAAGGGCCGCAAACAACATTTTTAGCGGCGTCTGAAAGAGAAGTATTTTATGGTGGAGCAAGAGGCGGAGGCAAATCTTATGCTATGCTTATTGACCCACTTAGATATTGTGATAAACAAAATCATAGAGCATTATTAATTAGACGTTCTATGCCAGAACTTAGAGATATGATTAACCATTCTCAACGTTTATATTCTCAAGCATTTCCAAGTGCTAAATGGAGAGAACAAGAAAAAGAATGGAGATTTCCATCTGGTGCTAGAATAGAATTTGGTTATGCAGAAAATTTAACAGACGTTCTTCGTTATCAAGGACAGTCTTATACATGGATAGGTATTGATGAATTACCTCAATATCCTACTCCAGAGATTTACAATTTCTTACGTTCCTCCCTAAGAAGTGTAGACCCAGATATACCTGTGTTCATGAGAGCTACAGGCAATCCAGGTAACGTAGGTTCTGGATGGGTAAAAGAAATGTTTATTGACCCAACAGACCCAGGCAAATCCTTTGATGTAATAGTGGATACTATAGCAGGTCAGAAAAAAATTACAAGAAGATTTATACCTGCTAAATTACAAGATAATCCCTATCTAATGCAAACAGATGATTATCTTATTATGTTGTCATCTTTACCAGAAGTACAACGTAAACAATTTTTAGATGGTGATTGGAGTGCATTTGAAAATTCTGCATTTCCAGAATTTGACCCTATAAAACATGTTTCTGAACCTTTTGAAATACCTCGTAATTGGCACAGGTTTCGTACTTGTGATTGGGGTTATGCTTCTTATGCTTGTTGTTTATGGGTTGCTATTGATTTTGATAATAATTTATGGGTATATAGAGAATTATATACACAAAGAGTAACAGCAGATATATTTGCACAAAAAGTTCTTGAAGCTGAAAAAAATGAGTATGTAAGATATGGTGTACTTGATTCATCTACTTGGGCAAGGCGTGGAGACGTAGGCCCTAGTATAGCAGAAACAATGATACAACAAGGATGTAAATGGAGACCATCTGATAGGTCACCAAGAAGTAGAATAAATGGTAAATTAGAATTACATAAACGTTTTTCTATAAATGAAAGAACTGGTGAGCCATGTTTAAAAATTTTTAATAATTGTAAAAATTTATTAAGAACTTTACCCCTACTTCCTGTAGATAGAAATAATCCAGAGGATGTAGATACTGATGTAGAAGACCATGCATATGATGCATTACGTTATGGAGCAATGTCAAGACCATTACACCCAAATGCGTATAATAATGATACATATTTACAAACACAAAAAGAAAAATTATTTAAACCTGCTGACCGAATATTTGGATACTAATGATACCAGAAAAAATAAAAATAGGTTATAAAGAATATAGGTTAGAAAAATGGAAACAAACTGTTGCTAGTGCAAATGAAGCACAAGGACAGTTTTTTGCAAAAGAAGGTATCATCGGATATACTGATGAAGAAAAAGGAGTTTCTCATGCTAACACATTATTACATGAAATAATACATGCAGTAGTGTATCAATGGAATATAGATGTTGGAGAGAAAGAAGAAACTATAGTTAATGGTTTAACAAATGGTTTAACAACAGTTTTAGTAGATAATCCTAAATTAATGGATTATTTAAGAAAAAGTATAAAGGAGGGCTGAATGCCACAACCAGTATTAACAAAATATAAACAGGGAGACACTGCACAGGATTATCCTAAAGATACTCCAGTTGGTGAAAAAATAGATATGGCAGTACAAGCCAATTTTGAAACTAGACCAAATGAGTTTCCTAAAAAAAATAAAAACAATGTAGATAAATCTGTATTTACAAAAGCAGACGAAAAAGATTATTAGGAGGTAATAATGAACATATTGAAAAAATATACACAAGGTGAAGTATCAGAAGTAGCTGATGGTGCACCAGCAAAAGAAAAACCAGATGCAAGTATTTTAAAAAAATATTCTAGCGGAGAGTTATCTAATGTTGCTGATGGAGCACCTGCTAAAGAAAAACCAGATACAAATATTTTAAAAAAATATTCTAGTGGTGAAGTTTCAAACGTACCAGACGGAAAATAATTAATGGCTGATGACCAAATTATTGTTTTGGGTGATACTGAACAAGAAGATGCATATAATAGTTTAGCTGGAGTTATTAAGGCTAAATTTCAAGCATCTGAAAATGCTAGACAATTTGATGAAAAAAGATGGCTAAGAGCTTATCGTAACTATAGAGGAATTTATGGTAATGATATGGCTTTTACAGAAAGTGAAAAATCTAAAGTATTTGTTAAAATAACAAAAACAAAAGTCATGGCCGCTTATGGTCAAATTATTGAAGTATTATTTTCTAGTGGAAAATTTCCATTAGGTATTGACCCTACAACTGTACCAGAAGATATTGCAGAGTATGCTCATGTTACTAAAGAACCACAGCAAGAAACAAGAAGTCCATATGGATTTCCAGGTGATGGTAATGATTTAGAACCAGGTGCTACATTTGATTCTATATTAGGTGGATTAAAAGAAGAGTATGAAAATGCTAATTTTTCAGAAGGCCCTTCAAAAGATTCTCGTTCTGAACCTCAAATTAGTCCTGCGGAAATATCTGCAAAAAATATGGAAAAACTTATTCATGACCAATTAGGTGAATCAAGTGCTACATCTGTATTTAGACATTCATTATTTGAAATGGCTTTATTAGGTACAGGTATTGTTAAAGGCCCATTTAGCTATGATAAAGTTTCTCATAAATGGGAAAAAGATAGTGAAACAGGTACAAATATTTATAATCCAAAAAGTAAATTAGTACCTAGAATAGAGGCTGTATCTTGTTGGGATTTTTATCCAGACCCAGATGCAGTTACAGTTGATGATGCAGACTATGTAATAGAAAGACATAATTATACAAAAACTCAAGTTAGAGATTTAATGAATAGGCCTTTCTTTAGAGAAGATGCTGTAAGAGAATGTTTATCTATGGGGCCAAACTATGAAGCTCGTGGATATGAAAGTTCTTTATTAGATAGAGAAACAACTGATGAATTTGATAAAAATAGATTTGAAATTTTAGAATTTTGGGGATATTTAGATAAGGAATTAGCAGAACAAGCAGGTCTAGAAATAGATGATGAGATGGATGATTTAGATGAACTCTCTGTAAACTGTTGGGTATGTAATGGAAAAATATTAAGATTAGTTATTAATCCATTTACTCCTGCAAGATTACCTTATATGGTGTGCCCATATGAAATAAATCCATATCAATTTTTTGGTGTAGGTATTCCAGAAAATATGGATGATGCACAAACAATTATGAATGGTCATGCAAGAATGGCTATTGATAATCTTGCCCTTGCAGGTAATCTAGTATTCGATGTCGATGAGACAATGCTAGTGCCTGGGCAAGATATGAAAGTATTTCCAGGTAAAATATTTAGAAGACAAAGTGGTCAACCAGGACAATCAATACATGGTGTTAAGTTTCCAAACACAGCAAATGAAAATTTAATGATGTTTGATAGATTTAGACAACTTGCTGATGAATCCACAGGTATACCATCCTATTCACATGGAACAACAGGTGTTCAGTCTACAACTAGAACTGCCGCAGGTATGTCTATGTTAATGGGAGCGGCGGCTCTTAGTATTAAAACAGTAGTAAAAAATATTGATGATTATTTATTACGACCTCTAGGTGAATCTATGTTTGCTTGGAATATGCAATTTAATGAAGATACCCCAGAAATAAGAGGAGACCTAGATGTAAAAGCACGAGGTACTTCATCATTAATGCAGAAAGAAGTAAGGTCTCAAAGATTGATGACTTTCTTACAAACTGCTTCTAATCAAAACCTAGCACCATTTGTAAAATGGCATTCTGTGTTATCAGAAATTGCAAAGTCACTTGATATAGAACCAGAAAAATTAATTAACGACCCAGAACGGGCGGCAATTTTTGCAAAAATAATGGGGATGGCAAATGGAAATCAACAAAATGAAGGCAATGGTCAACAGCCCAATGTGGCCCAACCTGGAGAAGTACCTCCAGGAGCAAATCCAAATGACCCAACTGGCGTTGGAGGTGGCAACATCGGAGTTGGAGGTGTACCGCAAGCAGGGGAGACTGGCTTCACTCAGAGAGCTACTGGCACTCAAGGAACAACTTAATAATAAAAAATTATGACAACAGGAACAAATTTACAATTAACATATGATGAGTCCACTGATTCGTGGAGTTATCAAAATGTAGATTATGAATATCCTGCAAACACAGGAAATAGTTGGTCTGGATTTACATCACCAGACCCAGATTTTGAATTTGTTCCAAGTGAACCAAGTAGTTCACAACCAGATGCAAATACAGACCCATGTCCTGCGGGATATATTTATGATGATGTATTAAAACAATGTGTTCCAGACCCAAATTATAGAGCACCTTCATATTATGGTGAACCAGAACCAGACCCAAATCAAGGAGACCCAAATAGAGATAATCCACAAGCAAATTATGTTGATTTTAGAAACATGTCATATGATGAAATGGTAGAGTTTGGTAAAAACGAAGGTTATTTTAATGATGCAGGTGTATTTATTGGTGCACCAGAATCTACTGTACCATTTTTAGGAATAAGAGCTTTAGCACAATTTGGTGAAAATTCACAAGCAAATAGATTTGCAATTAATTTTGCACAAAAAGGTGGAAAAGTATATAATCCTAATTTACCATTTAAAGGTAATTTATATATACCAAAACCAATACAAGAATCTGTTGATACTTTTGGTCAAATTATTAATGAAGATTCATTTAACAAATTTAAAAATTTATATGCGTCTGATTCAGATGTCGATGGTTATGAAATAGTTGACACAAAAATAAAAGAAGAAAAATTAAAACAAGAACAAATAAAAACAGAAAAAGCAAAACAAGAATTTGCAGAAATGCAAGAAACTAAAAAAGGTGACACTATTGTAGATAAAAATACAGGTGACACTTATACAAAAGTTACAGATAATCAAACTGGTGGCGGAGGCTCTCAAGGATTTACATTTACACCTAAAGACCCTAAACCAGTAACATCTGTAGATTATGAAGTAGGTGGAGTAGGCGGTAAAAAAATTAAAGTAGGCCCAAGAGCAGGAGTTATGGCTCCACAACCAACACCAACTGGGCCAAATTTAACAAATAGATAATAGGAGAAATATATGGCTAACGGAATGATGAATAATCCAAATGCCCCAATGGGGGGAGAATCTCCTATGGGACAACCACCAATGGGTAAAAGAGAAGATGCTATTTTAGATATGCATTTAACACCAGATGTAAAACAAGCACTACAATCAAAAGGTATTGATATTGGCCCTGTGGCTGATAGAGGGCCAACAGAACCAGTAGTGGTAATACCAGTTTCAATAGTAATGGCTAGATATCCTGGAAGTAGTCCAGAAGAATCTATGCAACAATTTGTACAGGATATGACTGCAAATGCACAACCTCCTGCTACACCACAACCAGTTTCTGCTCCATCACCGATGGCAGGTCAGCCACCGATGGCGGCAGAAGCTCCAATGCCTTCACCAGAAGAAGGTTTAGGAGCACCTAAAATGGATAGGCCACCTATGACACCTTAGTCATAGCACCAATGCGACTCTAGGCCACCTGTTTTCCAACAGCACCAAAAGGAGGATAAAATGGAAGAAGAAAATAAAGTTACTGAACAAGAAATTGAGCAGGAACAAAATACAAAGGCTCTTCTCGAGCCTAGACCTTACAAACGTAAGGTTGAACCAGAGGATACAGCAACCGACTCAAAGGACACTTCTTCAGAAGAAGAAGCCACTCCAGTAGAGGAACGCCCTGTAAATGCTGAAGAGAGAGTGTTTAAGAAACGTTATGACGACCTTAAACGACACTACGATTCTACTGTTAATAAGCATAAAGAAGAAACATCTAATCTTAAACGTCAGTTAGAAGAAAGTACACAGCAAGCACTACCCAAAACTAAAGAAGAAATTGAAGCTTGGCGAAATAAATATCCAGATGTGTATGATGTTATACAAACTGTAGCACATGCAAAAGCGGATGAAAAAACCAAAGCTGTAGAAACTAAATTAAAAGATTTGGAAACTGCACAAGCTAACGTAGCTAAAGATAAGGCTGAAGTTGAATTATCAAAACTTCATCCAGACTTTAATGACATTAGAGCAGATGATAAATTTCATGATTGGGTTTCAAAACAAGATTCTACTATTCGAGGGTGGTTGTATGATAATACCTCTAATGCTACATTAGCAAGCCGTGCAATAGATTTGTATAAATTAGATGCAGGGATAACAAAAGTTAAAAAAGCTAATGTTAATAAAAAGGAGGCATCTAAATCTGTTACTTCTACTTCTAAAAAAGACATTGAAGCAGGAGATAAAAAAATTTGGAGTGCTAACGAGATTGCAAAATTAAAACCTCATGAATTTGTAAAATATGAGAAAGATATAGATTTAGCAAGATTGGAAGGTAGAATTCGTAATTAATCTTTAACAGTCTATAGGAGGACTAATTATGGCTATATCACAATCAGCAGGTTATGACAACTTACCTTCGGGTAATTGGCTACCAGCAATTTACAGCCAAAAAGTCCAAAAGTTCTTTAGAACTGCATCAGTAGTAGAAGATATTACTAATACTGATTATGCAGGTGAGATTGAGGCTTACGGAGATACAGTTAACATTATTAAAGAGCCTACAATTAGCGTAGCATCTTATACTAGAGGTGGACAAATCAACATCCAAAATTTGGCTGATGACCAACTTCAACTAGTAGTAGACCAAGCTAATGCGTTTGCTTTTAAAGTTGACGATATCGAAGAAAGACAAGCTCATGTGAACTGGGAGGCTTTGGCTACTTCTTCTGGAGCATATGCTCTAAAAGATTCTTATGACGAAAACGTTATTGCGGCAATGGTATCTGGTGCAGGTACTACTGTTGGCTCTGATGGTTCTGGAACTGACACAGGTTTCGGTTCTTCAGAAACTGACCCAACAGATATTTTAGCTAATGCGGCTAAAAGATTACATGCGGCAGACGTTCCAACTGACAACAGATGGTTCTTAGGAACTCCAGAGTTTTATGAACAGCTTGGACAAGCTAGTGCAAAACTTATGGATGCATCTGTAACTGGTGACGGAACTTCTCCATTGCGTAATGGTAGCGTTTTAAATGGCTTAGTTAATGGTTTTAAATTATACATGACTAATAACTTTGCCGCTTCATCAACAAGCAATTACTATAAAGTATTATATGGACACATGTCTTCAACTGCTACTGCAAATGCTATTGCAAAAACAGAAGTAGTAAGAGACCCTGATTCATTTGCTGATATAGTAAGAGGCTTACATGTGTTTGGCAGAAAAGTGCTTCGTTCGGAAGCTCTACAATGCAGACACTTATTAATAGATTAATAGGAGGATTAAATGACAACTTACAGTAAAGTAACTGGCGGTACTGCAGGACATCCTTCTACTAGAAGGAAGCCTTATTGGGTTGAAAACACAGTTGATTTATCACTGTTTGACCCTGCGGCTAACGACATAGTACAAGTATTAAATGTACCTGCCGAAACTCTAGTTATTAATGCAGGAATTGAAGTACTAACTGCTTCACCTTCAAGTGTTACACTTGATGTGGGTGATGGCGGCGATGTAGATAGATTCGTTGATGGTTTAGACTCAACGTCTACAGGTCATGGTGCTCAAGTAATTAACGCTTCAAATGTAGGACATGTATATGGTTCTGCTGACACAATTGATGTCAAAGTGTTAGGTGCACAAGACACTGCAAGTAAACTAAGAGTATGGGCACTAATGTGCGATATAAGCGGTTCAGATGAAACTGCTTCTAATAGCTCATAATCTATAACATATTAGGGGGCCTAGTGCCCCCTTTATTATATGGCTAAATATTATTGCTCTGTATACAACGATATAGAAAAAAGATTTAGCTCTACAAATAACGCAGATGGTTGTTGGGAATCATCTAAACTGGGATTAACAAAAGATTATTTTCCAGGAAGCCCTAATACAAAACTTGTAATTAAAAACAAATTAGAAGTAATGTTTTGGCCTCCAAAATTGTGCTCAGATAATACAATGAGACCAATGGGTTTTGAAGAATGCACATTTATCTGGGATAAAAATAAACAAGAATACAAAGGTGAGTGTACTCAATGTGGTCAATGTTGTGGATTGCATGATAACAAACCTTGTAAATATTTAAAAAAATATGACTGAATGGAATATGACAGCTAGTCAAAGAAAAATTCAATTTTTTGATGAGAGCAAAGAAAATTTAGAAAAGAAAATAGAAGAAATAGAAAAAAAATTAGATATAATTATAAAACTATTAGAAGACATAAAGTCATGATTAAAGTAGTAATGGCAATAATTATAACTTCAATGCCTAATTGGCCATCGGTAAAGTATCAAGGATATTTGTACCCAGACATGAGCACATGTTTAACATCTACAGAATTATATGTAGAACAATTTAAAGCATATGCTGATAGTCAAGGAGATTATGATGCTCACTTTAACTCTATATGTTTTGAAGTTGATGCATATCCAATAGAAGGATTTAACAATAAATTAGAATTAGGAATATAATGGCAACATATTTAGTATTATCAAATAGAGTTTTAAACTCATTAAATGAAGTAGAAATGACATCTGCTAATTTTAGTAGTAGTCGTGGTGTACAAACTGCTGTAAAAAATTTTGTTAATCGTTCATTACATGATATATACAATGAATTAGAAGAACTTCCAAGTTTACATAAAGAAACATTTTATAATACTAATGCAGGTCAAAGAGAATATTCTTTACCATCTGCCGATTCTCCACAATCTGGAGATTTACAATGGCGTAAAATAGATTGGGATACAGTATATTTGAAACCAAAAGAACTTGTTACAAATGGTGAATTTACTTCTGATATTAGCAGTTGGACTACAATAGCAGGTAGTGGTAGTGCGGCTTATAATAGTGGTGGTAATGGTAGACTAAGATTAAATGATTATGCCGCTTATCAAGCAATTACAACAAGTAAAAATACAGAATATAGAATACAAGTAAAAGTTTATGATTCTAATAGTTTAGGACAAGCATTAAAAGTTCAAGTTGGCACATCAGCAGAAGGAACACAAAATTTAAATACAACATTAACAGTAACAGATTTTGGTGAGGGTGCAGTATTAGATACAACTTTTACTGCAACAGCACAAACAACTTACATAACATTAAATAATACAGTCACTACAACTAATTTAGATGTAGATTATGTAAGAATATCTAGAGCTATAAATCCAAAAAAATTAAAATATATATCTTATGACGATTATATTAGACAATATGCAGAAAGAGATAAAGCAAATTTAAGTTCATCACAAAGTGAGCCAAACAGTGTTTACAAAACACAAAGTGGTAAATTAGGATTAAGTCCAGTGCCAGATAGAAATGATTATTCAATAGTTATTGAATATTGGAAAGAGCATACAGAATTATCAGCACATGGAGACTCTCCAGATTTAGATGACAGATATGCAGATTTAATTGTATCACGAGCAAGTTATTATGCTTATAATCTTCGTTCTGACCCAGAACACGCAATAATTGCAAATAGAGAATTTGAAAGAGGGCTAAAAAGATTACGTTCTGATTTAGTATCTAAACAAGAGTATATGAGAGATGAAAGAGTTAATCTTAGAGTGAGTATGTATTAATGCCAAATACTTCACAAATAGCCCCTACAGTAGTTAGTTGTTATGGAGGACTTGTATTAAATAAAGATATATTTTCTATGAGACCTGGAGAGGCATTACAACTACAAAATTTTGAACCAGATATAGCTGGTGGTTACAAAAAAATGTTAGGAACTACAAAATATAATTCTAACATTGTACCACAAGTATCTTCATCTAGTGAGATTGTAGATATGGTAGCAATATTTAATGACGTAGTATTAGCGGCTAGAGGTGGAACTATTAGTCGTGCTAGCACAAGTGGTTCATGGACATCTATAGCTACAGGTAAAAGCACATCATTTAGATATGATTTTGAACGTTATAATTATAATGGCACAGAAAAAATAATGATAGCAACTGGCGGAGATGCGGCTTTTTCTATTGACACATCGTATAATGTAGATATAATAAATGCAACAGATGGTGGAACTGCTCCAACAAATCCAAAATTTGTATCATCATTTAAAAATCATATGTTTTATGCGGGTATGTCAAATGCCATATCTAGTGTAATATTTTCTGGCCCATTTACAGAAGATGACTTTAATACAGGTGCAGGAACAATAAAAGTTGATACAACAATAGTTGGACTTAAAGTTTTCCGTGAAGAATTATTTATATTTGGTGAAGATAGAATATTTAAAATAACAGGTTCATCAAGTTCTGATTTTGCTGTTGTACCAGTAACAAGAAAAATTGGATGTGTAGATGGTAAAAGTATTCAAGAGATAGGCGGTGACTTAATTTATTTAGCACCAGATGGTTTAAGAACTATTGCAGGTACAGAAAGAATTGGTGACGTAGAATTAGGTACAGTATCAAAACAAATACAAGATAGAATTGCAGACATAGGAACAGATAATATAACATCTACTATCATCAGAGGTAAATCACAATATAGATTATTTTATCCACAAACTAGTGAAACAGAAATATTATCAAAAGGTATTATGGCTGTATTAAAAGCAAATCCAGAAACAGGAACATTAGGATTTGAATATGCTGATATAAAAGGAATAAAACCTTCAGCAACAGATTCATTCTTTGTTAGTGATACTGAAACAATAGTGCATGGCGGTTATGATGGTTATGTATATAAACAAGAATCTGGTGGAGTATACACACGAGAATCATCCACAGAAACTATAATTGGATTTTATCGTTCTCCAGATATGTCACTTGGAGACCCAGGTATAAGAAAAAGTATGCAAAGAGCTTTAGTAAATTATAAAGTTGGAGAAGCAATAGATACAACAAATCAAACATTTAAATTAAGGTATAATTTTGATGATACAAATACACCACAACCAGATTCATATTCATTTTCTTCTGCACAAGTTGCGGCATTTTATGGTAGTGGATTATATGGCACATCAGCTTATGGTTCATCTGGATTTCCATTAGAAAGAATATCTGTGGAAGGTTCTGGATTTGTTGTGGCATTTAAATTAGAAGACGAAAGTACAAAACAAGCATTATCCTTGAGAGGATTTGAATTAGAATATGTTAATGGAGGAAGGAGATAATGGGAGCGACCTATACAAGACAAAGTAGTAGCACTATTACAGATGGCTCGGTCATTGAAGCATCTCATTTTAATAATGAGTTTGACCAATTATTAGCGGCATTTGCGGCTAGCACTGGTCATACACATGATGGAACATCGGCAGAAGGTGGCCCTATTACTAAATTATTGGGTAACACTTTAACATTTGGTGCGGCTACAGCAGGAACAGATATAACAATTACATTTGATGGTGAAACATCTGATGGTGTTTTAAAATGGATGGAAGATGAAGATTACTTTGAGTTTTCAGATGACATACTTGTAGCTAGCACAGAAAAATTACAGTTTAGAGATACAGCAATATATATTAATTCATCTGCTGATGGACAATTAGATTTAGTTGCTGATACAGAAATACAAATAGCGGCTACTACAATAGACATAAATGGTGCTGTTGCACTTAATGGTGCTATTACAGGTGCTACTAATATTACATTATCTGGTGAATTAGATGCGGCTACTTTAGATATATCTGGCGATGCAGATATTGATGGTACTTTAGAAACAGATGCACTTTCTATAAATGGAACAACTGTTACATCTACAGCCGCAGAATTAAACATACTTGATGGCGTAACAGCTACTGCAACAGAACTAAACATTATGGATGGAGTTACTGCAACAACAGCAGAACTTAATATCATGGATGGTGTAACAAGCACTGCGGCTGAGTTAAACTTAGTGGATGGTATTACAGCAGGAACAGTGTCTGCTTCAAAAGCAGTTATTGTAGATTCAAATAAAGATTTAACAGGATTTAGAAATTTAACTATATCTGGTGATTTAACAGTATCTGGTGATGATATTACTATGGGTACTAACACAGCAGGTAATGTCTTAGTAGCAGATGGAACAAATTTTAATTCTATAGCTGTAGGAGATTTATCTGAAATATCTTCTGTAGCTTCAGATGATGTATTAATGGCAGTAGATACTTCTGGTGGCGGACTTAAAAAAATAGCAAGAAGCACATTAGTATCTGGTTTAGCTTCTTCTAGTGCATTATCAAATGTTGTAGAAGATACTTCTCCACAACTAGGTGGTGACTTAGATATGAATGGAGCCGATATTGTTACTACATCAAATGCTGATTTAGAATTAGCACCTAATGGTACAGGTCATGTAACTGTTAAAGGTAATACTAATTCTGGTGCAATACAATTTAATTGTGAAAATAACTCTCATGGTCAAATTGTAAAAGCTCAACCACACTCAGCAGGTGTAACAAATGAATTGTTATTACCTGCAGGTTCTAATTCTACATTAGTATCTCTTGTATCAACAGATACATTAACAAATAAAACATTAACTACACCAGTTATAGCAGAAATAGATTCTGGTGCTGACATAACTTTAGATGCCACTGCTGATATTATTTTAGATGCAGGCGGTGGAGATTTTAATTTTAAAGATGATGGAACAGAAATTTTAAGAATTAGTAACTCGTCTAGTGATGTTATTATTAGACCTGTTGTAGATGCAAAAGATTTAATATTCCAACAAAGAGATGGAACAGAAGTTGCAAGAGTAGAAGATAATGGAACGTTTAACATTGTAACAGATAAATTAGCTATTAATGGCACGGCTGTCACATCAACTGCGGCAGAATTAAATATTCTTGATGGAGTAACATCCACAGCTACAGAATTAAATATTATAGATGGAGACACAAGTGCTTCATCTGTAACATTAGCTGATGCAGATAGAATGGTTATTAATGATGGTGGAACAATGAAACAAGTAGCTGTAACAGATATGACTACTTATATAAATTCAAATGCAAGTTTTGCAAGTAAAGGCTTTGCCACAGCAATGGCGATTGCCCTTTAGTTTAACAATAAATAGGAGATAATATGGCACAAGATTTTGAATCCAACGGAGCACGAGTAACAAACTCTGCTACAACAATTTACACATCTAACTCAGATGATGCAGTTGTTGGATTAAGATTAGCTAACATATTAACTGCGGCTGTAACAGTGGATGTTTATATTACAGAGGGTGGTTCAACAGACCGCTATATTGTAAAAACTTTAAGCATACCTCCAGGAAGTTCTGTAGAATTAATACAGGGCGGCTCGAAGCTAGTGCTTCAATCGGGTGATGTAGTCAAAGGTTTATGTGGAACAGCTAATGGAATAGATGCGTGGATTAGTGTAGTTGACGCAATAAGTACATAGGAGATAATATGACAACAGAAGTAGGTGGCCCAATCTATATAGGAGATACTCCAGGCGGAGAATCTTTTCCAGAATATGATTCTACTATTGATAAAAATCAAATAGTAAAAAATTCTGTAGTAGCAGGGCCTATAACAATAAACGCAACTGTAACAGTTGAAGGTAATTTGGTGGTAGTATAATGGCAAATATAGAACTAGATGGTGTAAATAAAAAGATAAAGGTAGACTCTGGTGATTTAACACTAGATGTACCAGGTGATATTGTTTTAGATGCTGATGGTGGAGATGTAGTATTTGCAGATGGTGGAACTAATCTTTTAAAAGTAACTAATAGTTCTTCAGATGTAGTATTACAACCGCAAGTAGATACAAAAGATATTGTTTTTAAACAATATGATGGAACAGTTGTTGCAACAGTAGAAGATAATGCAACCTTTAATATACCTACTGACAAACTAGCAATAAATGGAACAGCAGTCACAGCAACAGCCGCAGAAATAAATTTAATTGATGGTGGCACTGCTAGAGGCACAACAGCAATAGCTGATGGTGATGGTGTTTTAATTAATGACGCAGGAACAATGCGACAGACAACTGTTGAAACTCTTAAAACATATATTGGTGGTTTTGATGTATCAAGTATTACAGGTGCTACCGCATTAGCGGCACAGCCTGCGGCTGATGACGAAATTGTTCTAAGTGATGCCGGAACTTTAAAAAGATTAGACATTAAACATATACAAAATACACCTGCGTTTCATGCTTACAAAAGTGGCTCTGCTCAAACAGTTGCTAACAACACAGTAACTAAAATTACTTTTGAAACAGAGGTGTTTGATTCAGATGGTTGTTATGATGCTAGCACAAATCATCGCTTTACACCCGGTATAGCAGGTAAGTATTTCTTATATTATCAAATGAAAAACGCAAACCAAACAGATTATATTTATTCAAGAATAAGAAAAAATGGAAGTGATGTTCAATTAGAAATACATTACACTGGTTCAGATGTTGATGATATGGCAAAAGGATTTGTAATTGTTGATTCTGATGCTGATGATTATTTTGAAGTTCATTTACAACAAACAAAAGGCTCAAATGCAAGTGTACCTACTGGAGAACAAAACACATTTTTTGGTGGATTTAGGATAGCAGGAGTATAGTATGACAAGTTTAGCAACAAAAATAAAATTATATGCAGAAGAAAATTCTAAAGTAGCAGATTTTTCTCCAACTGGTAATGTTGAAGTAAGTGATGATGGAAGTGGGCCAACAATAACTAAATGGTCAATAGATGGTCTATCTCAACCAACAACTTCACAATTAAATTCTTACAATGCAAATGCAACTAAAGAAGAAAATAATAATGTTATAAGAGCAACTCGTAAAACAGCTTATGGAGACATAGGTGAACAACTTGATGAAATATTTAAAAATATAGATGCTTGGAAAACAAGAATACAAAAAATTAAAGATGATAATCCAAAGGAGTAACACATGGCAGAGATAAGAGTAAATGCAACAGGGGGCGTAAAGTTATATGATGCTGATGATTCTCACTATGCACAAATTGTAGCGGGTACTATTACATCTAATGTAGATGCTATAACACTAGGGCATGACACAGTTACTATTGCTGATAACTTATCTTTAGGTTCTGATAGTGCAGTTTTAAAATTTGGTGCAGATTCTGATGTAACAGTTACACATGACCCAGATGATGGGTTATTTTTTAAAAGTGCGGCTACAGGAGATGATAATCCATTTCTTTTAACATTACAAACAGGTGAAACAGATTTAGCGGCAAATGATGTTATTGGTAAAATAGCATTTCAAGCACCAGATGAAGGTACAGGAACAGATGCAATATTAGTATCTGCGGCAATACAAGCAAGAGCAGAGGGAGACCATAGTTCTTCTTCAAATGCTACTAGTCTTGATTTTATGACAGGTGCTTCTGAAGCGGCGGCAACAAAATTAACATTAACAAGTGCAGGACATTTATTACCTGCGGCAGATGATACTCAAGATTTAGGCTCATCTTCAAAACAGTTTAGAGATATATATACAGGTGACTTAAATTTAAATAATACAAGACATAGAAAAAATGAAGTAGATGGTACTTCTGGTTCTTGGACAATACAAGAGGGCGATGATAATCTGTTTATTTTAAATAGACTTAATGGTAAAAAATATAAATTTAATTTAACGGAGGTAAAATAATGGCTTTAGTAGTAGGAGGTACAACAGTAACAGGAACACAAGTTTTAGATGCAACAAAGTTGTCGGGAAATTTACCGGCACTCAATGGGTCTTCCTTAACAAACCTCTCAGCAGGAAAAGTTTTACAAGTTCAAAGAGCTACACTTAGTAGTACAACTTATACAACAGGAACAACTTCTACATCAATTTTTAGTGACAGTATTACTTGTGCGGCTAACTCAAGTTATGTTTTAGCTATTTTAAGTGCTAACTATAATATGTCTTGTAATGATAACACAAGTAATCCTTACGGAAATATTAGACTTAAAACAGGTAGTGCAAGTGGCACTACAAAAGCTGATTGTAATTTAAGAGATATAAATAGTGCGGGTGCAACTAATATAGATAGAAATTTTATAGGTTCTTTAACAGCTTATTGGACTCCAAATTCTACTAGTGCTGTTGCAGTTCATGTTTGTGTTGAAATGGGTACTAACACGGGAAGAATAGGATTGTTTGGTGATAATGGTCACACTAACGCAACAACTTTACAATTATTTGAAATAGGAGCGTAAAATGACAGATTTAGAAAAAATTTTTAAAGCAATAGAAGAATTGCAACCTAAATCATCTTATAAATTAACAACGCATCAATCTAATGCAGAATTAGTAGATGAAGCATTATTTAATAATATTGTATGGAACAGTTCTAACAGTCTAACTTGGACACAAGTAAAAAATAAAATGGATACTTATTAGGAGATAAATAAATGGCAAGTGAAATAAAAGTAGATACTATATCGGAAAAAACATCCGCAGGTGGTGTCACTATTGATGGACTATTAATCAAAGATGGTGGTATTAGTGGAGATGTTTCTCTAATAGGTACTACTCCAACATTTACCATTGGTGATGCAGGAGCAGAAGATGCGGCATTAGTATTTGATGGTAATGCTCAAGATTTTTATATAGCATTAGATGACTCTGCTGATGATTTAGTTATTGGATTAGGAAGTACAGTAGGAACAACACCTGCTATTTCTATTAATTCTGATAGAGATGTAACTATATCTGATGGGGCAATAGATTTTGATGTTGCGTCACATGATACATCTAATGGATTAAAATTAGGTGGAACTTTAGTTACGTCAACTGCGGCTGAACTCAATATATTAGATGGTGTTACATCAACGGCAACAGAATTAAACTACAGTGATTTAGCTACATTAGGTACTAGTGCGGCTTCAAAAGTTTTATCAGCAAACGCTAATAACTTAACAACAATATCTGGTGCAGTATTATGTACAGAAGACACATTAACTGACCAAGCAACAATAGCGTGGGATGTTATTGCATCACCTGTAGCAAAAGTAACTTTAGGTGCTAATAGAACATTAGCGGCTCCAAGTGGTACTTCTCCTGCGGCAGGACAGTTTGTTGCTCTAACAGTTATACAAGATGGCACAGGCTCAAGAACATTAACATGGAACGCTACATATGAATTTAAAGATGACACAGCACCAACATTAACAACAACAGCCGCTAAAGGTGATTTATTTATATTTAAATATAATGGAAGTAAATGGCTAGAAGTTGGCAGAAATCAAAACTTAACATTATCATAGGAGTAATATGTTTGCATTAGTAGAAGATGGTAAAATAACACAAATGCCAAAAGGCAACAAAGGTATTACATTAAATGGTAATCAATACCCTGCATCTATTTATACTTTATGGACAGAAGCAGAGAGAAACGCAATAGGTATCTATACAGTAGAAATAGATAGCACTAAT
>VTLG01002633.1_pt1 | contig 22800 bp, 28 predicted proteins | sample 4694571 | NCBI WGS metagenome assembly VTLG01 (sample SAMN12604809, study PRJNA352737) | marine metagenome | biome: ENVO:00000447; feature: ENVO:00000209|ENVO:00000569|ENVO:01000036; material: ENVO:00002151; isolation source: viral sequences binned using virsorter ...
CAAATGTCACACTTGGTTATTGCAAAGAAAAATGAGGTATTCCTGTCTGTAAATGCAGAACCTCATGTATATTATGAATTAGCGGATCAGTTTACGTTTGAAGTACCTGGTGCGAAGTTTTCACCAGCATACAAGAAGAAATTTTGGGATGGTAAAATAAGACTGTTTAATACCCAGACTGGAGAGATATATGTTGGGTTATTAGATAGAGTAGTTCAGTTTTGTCAAGATCACGGATATACTTACGAATTTGTAGATAGTAAACATTACGGATTACCCTTTGAAGTTAATAAGGGTATATCAAAAGAAGGTGTTAAGGATTATATGAATGCTATATGCAAACATAAACCTAGACCTTATCAAGTTGAGGGAGTATACGACGCTCTAAGACATAATAGAAAGTTGTTGATATCCCCAACTGCTTCGGGAAAATCTCTGATGATATATTCGATTGTTCGATATTACGTTGAACAGAAGAGAAATACTCTGATAGTTGTTCCGACGACTTCGCTAGTAGAGCAGATGTATAAAGATTTTGCAGATTATGGCTGGGACGTAGGTTCATTTTGCCACAAGATATACGCAGGAAAAGAAAGAGAGACAGACTCTCAAGTCATTATTACTACCTGGCAATCAATCTACAAACTTCCCCGAAAATATTTTGAGAGATTCTCTGTTGTGGTTGGGGATGAGGCTCACCAGTTTAAATCAAAGTCACTTATATCTATAATGACTAAATTGCACCAATGTAAATATCGCTTTGGATTTACAGGAACTCTTGATGGAACTCAAACACATAAATGGGTTCTTGAGGGATTGTTTGGACCTTCCTATAAAATCATTAAAACTGACGAGTTAATGAAGAAAGTGCATTTGGCAAAACTGGATATCAATGTGCTTCTATTGAAACACCCACCGAATAAATTTGAAAACTTTGAGGAAGAAGTTCAATATATTATTACTCATAATCGTAGAAATAATTTTATTAAAAATCTTGCTTTAGATTTAAAAGGGAATACATTAATACTATTTGCAAGAGTAGAAGGTCATGGCGAACCATTATATGAATTAATAAATAGTAATACTAGTAATGATCGACATGTATTTTTTGTACATGGTGGAGTAGACACCGAAAGTCGTGAAAGTGTTAGAGAAATAACGGAGCAAGAAAAAGATGCTATAATAATTGCATCCTATGGAACCTTTTCTACAGGAATTAATATCAAAAATTTACACAACGTAATATTCGCATCACCCTCCAAATCCAGAATCCGCAATCTTCAATCCATCGGTAGAGTTCTTAGAAAAGGAAACAAAAAAACAAAAGCAACCTTATATGATATTGCCGATGATATCAGTTATAAGTCAAGAAAAAATTATACATTGAATCATTTAATTGAAAGAATCAAAGTTTACAACGAAGAAAATTTCGATTATGACATTGTAAGCATACCACTAAAGAACTAATGGGCGAGGAATTTTACGCAAATATAAAATTAGTATCAGGAGAAGAGATTCTTGCAACTGTTTGCATTGATGAATCTAATGATGAGCCTATAATTATTGCACAATGTCCTGTTGTAATGAAAATGATGAATGTTGGACAAGGAGGTTATATTAAAGTAAAACCTTGGATGGAATTATCTAATCATGAAATGTTTCTTATTAAACCTGATAAAATTATAACAATGAGTGAAATGAGAGATCCAAAAGTTATTGCTATATACGAAAGATATTGTATGGAAGAAGAAGATGATATTTTAAATCTTAACAGATTACATGGTAAAGTTAACGTATCTGAAGAAATGGGATATGTCTCTAGTGTAGAAAAAGCTAGAGATTTATTTGAAAAATTATACAACAGCCCTTTAAAAGAAGATAAAGAAAGCTAATCGTTCCCCTTCAACCCTCACAAAGGTTATTCTACTGGTATAAACGGAACTTGTCAAGTAGGAAAAATATGTTATAATACCTATATGTTAAGACGGGAACAATGATGTTATGCCTAAAAAGAAATCAGAACATTATGTAAATAACAAAGAACTACTGGAAGCACTCATTGTTTATAGAGCAAAGGTTGCGGTAGCAAAGGAGAAAGATCTACCAAAACCACGTATTACAAATTACCTTGGAGAGTGCTTTTTAAAGATTGCTACTCATCTATCATACAAACCTAATTTTGTGAATTATATGTTCAGGGATGATATGATATCTGATGGTATTGAAAATTGTGTACAGTACATTCATAACTTCGATCCAGAGAAGTCAAGAAACCCATTTGCATACTTTACTCAGATTATCCATTATGCCTTTCTGAGAAGGATACAGAAGGAGAAGAAGCAGTTGGACATTAAAACAAAGATAATTGAGAGAAGTGGATTTGATGAAGTTATGAATGTTGATGATGGAGCACTTACTGGTACTAGTTCTGATTATAATACTATTAAGGATAATATCGTTTATAAGTCCAATAGATGAAGGTAGCAATAATAACAGATACCCATTATGGAGCAAGAAAGGGATCTAAACATCTACACGATTATTTTGAACTATTCTATAATAATGTTTTCTTTCCGTCTTTAGAGGAGCATAATATAGATACTGTTCTCCATATGGGAGATATATTTGATAGTCGAAAAGCAATAGATCTACAAAGTCTTGAGTGGTCTAAGAGAGTTGTATTTGAACCTCTTAAAAAATATAAGGTTTATGCAATAATTGGTAATCACGATTGTTATTATAAGAATACTAATTTTGTTAACTCTCCTGAGTTATTATTGCAGAACTATCCAAATATAAAATTATATTCTAAAGCAAGTGAATTTAAATTGGGTAAGCAAAAGTTTCTTTTCTTACCTTGGATTAATAGTGAAAACTATGATGATACATTAGCATTAATTAAAAAGACTAAAGCAAGAGCTGCTTTTGGTCATCTTGAAGTAAATGGATTCAAGGCAACTCGTGGACATATGATGGAAACTGGTATTGATGCTAGAATCTTTGATAAATTTGAAAAAGTATTTTCTGGACATTTCCATACAAGATCTAATGATGGAAAGATATATTATTTGGGGAATCCATATGAGATGTTTTGGAATGATGTAAATGATCCAAGAGGATTTACTATTTTTGATACGGAGACATTAGAGACCACTTCAATTGATAATCCATATAAATTATTCTATAACATATATTATGATGATACCAATTATAAGTTATTCAATGCTACTGAGTATGAGAATAAAATTGTAAAGGTAATTGTTCGTAGAAAAAGCAGTATAAAGGATTTTGATAAGTTTATAGACAAACTTTATTCTGTTGGTGTTCAAGATCTTAAAATTATTGAAAACTTTGATATTCAAGAAAGTGAAGAGTTTGATATAGATGAGGATGAAAATACCTTATCAATATTAAATCGTTATATTGAGGAATCTGAATTTGAGTTTGATAAGAATATTATAAAAAATATTTTTCAAGATCTTTATCGACAAGCTTGCGAGGTAGAGTAAAATGTGGCTCCTCACATTAAAAGATAGACAAGATGATGGTGCTTATGCTGTTCAGGATAGGTATGGTGATAAGGTTCTTTTCTTATTTGAGCAACAGGATGATGCAACAAGATATGCATTAATGCTAGAGGTTGATGAGGTATATCAGAAACCTATGGAAGTTATAGAGGTGGATACAGAGCTTGCAATTAATACTTGTAAGAGGTATAATTATAAGTATTCAATTATAACTCCTGACGACTTTGTGATTCCACCCAAGAATGATAACATTTCAGAAGATTAAATGGAAAAACTTTCTTTCCACTGGAGACCATTGGAATCAGATAGATTTTCAGCAATATAATACAAATTTAATAGTAGGTACAAACGGTGCAGGTAAATCCACTATGTTGGATGCACTTACCTTTGTGTTGTTTAATAAAGCTTTTAGAAAGATAAACAAAAGTCAACTTATTAATACTGCAAACGAAAGAGATTGTTTAGTGGAAATTGAGTTTGATATTAATGGTCGTGACTATCTTGTAAGACGAGGAATAAAACCAAATATTTTTGATATAGAAGTTAATGGAAATCCTTTACATAAGGAAGCAGATGATCGTTCTAATCAGAAAATTTTAGAAGAGAGTATATTAAAAGTTAATTACAAATCATTTACTCAAATTGTAATCTTGGGTAGTAGCACTTTTGTACCCTTTATGCAATTAACAAGTGTTAATCGTAGAGATGTTATTGAGGATCTTTTAGATATTCGTATTTTCTCTGCAATGAATACTTTAATTAAAGAGAATATTAGAGATCAGAAAGAGAAGATAAAGACCTTAAAACTTCGTGAGGAGAATATTAAAGATAAAGCATCGATGCAAGTAAACTTTCTAAAAGAATTAAAGGAGCAAGGTGATACTAATATAGAATCAACTAATGGTAAAATAAAAACATTACAGATAGAAGTTGATGCTCATCTTGAACATAATGAACTTAAAGAATCTACTATATCCGATCTAATTAAAGAGCAAGAAGGACTCACTGGTGCTGGTGAAAAGTTAGTGAAACTTAATAATATGAAAGGAAAAATATCTCAGAAAGTAGCAACAATTACTAAAGAGCATAAGTTTTTCACAGATAATAAGGTATGCCCTACTTGCACCCAAGATATAGAGGAATCGTTTCGTGTAAATAGAATTGCTGACGTTCAAACTAAAGCAGAGGATCTCAAGAAGGGTTATAAAGATCTGGAAGAGACCATTAAATTAGAACAAGATCGAGAACGTCAGTTTAACCAATTATCAAAGGAGATTTCTAAACTCAATAATGGCATTTCTCAAAACAATACTCGCATCTCTGGATGTCAGCGACAGATCAGGGATTTGGAATCGGAAATTCAGAGATTTACCGACCAACTTGCAAACAGAAATACTGAATATGAGAAGTTAGAAGAACTCAAAGAAAATCTCCAAAAGACATTAAAAGAATTATCATCAAAAAGAGAAGAAATCGTTCATTACGATTTTGCTTATTCTTTATTGAGGGATGATGGAGTAAAGACAAAAATAATTAAGAAGTATCTTCCATTTATTAATCAACAGGTAAATCGTTACCTTCAGTTGATGGATTTCTATATTAATTTTACTTTGGATGAAGAGTTTAATGAAACGGTGAGATCACCTATTCATGAAGATTTTTCGTATTCATCATTCAGTGAAGGTGAGAAAATGAGAATTGATTTAGCATTACTTTTTACTTGGAGAGAAGTTGCTAGAGTTAAAAACTCTGTAAATACTAATCTATTAATAATGGATGAGGTGTTTGATAGTTCTCTTGATGGTTTTGGTACAGAAGAATTCTTAAAGATTATTCGCTATATAATAAAGGGTGCTAACATTTTTGTTATATCCCATAAGACAGACCTACATGACAAATTTGAAAGTGTCACAAGGTTTGATAAAGTTAAAGGTTTTTCACGTATAGTATGAGAGAATACACTGAAAAGGAATATTGGGACGGTTTAGTTCCCGATAACCTTTTTGATGAGTATCTTAAAAGATACGGTTATGAGTACACACCACTCAGAAAAAACAATGCAAGTACCAAATTGGAAGCATCACAGCAAGAAGGAGAAGAAGCGAACTCTTAAACCACAAGCTCTCCGTGCTGCAAAGGACAGACGCAGACAGTTGATAAACCGTCTACTGAACCCCACCAAGCGTGGGGTTTCGTCGTATAATAGGATCATAATCAAAAAAACCTATGTTAGTTAAGCACGAAATCAAATCACAACTCGCCAAGTTACTTGCTACTGAGGATTTGATTGTAGAGCATAGAAAGACAGATACTGCTCAGTTTAATGTTCATACTCGTGTTTTAACCTTACCTAACTGGGAAAGAGCAAGCAATAACATATACGATTCTTTAGTTGCTCATGAAGTTGGTCATGCTCTTTATACACCTGATCAGTGGGATTGGATGGAGAGAATTCCTCAAACATTTGTAAACATAGTTGAGGATGCAAGAATTGAAAAGTTGATGAAGAGAAAATATGCTGGACTTGCCAAAACATTCTATAACGGTTATAATGAACTTAGCGATAAAGATTTCTTTGAGATAGATGGTCAAGATATTAGTGATCTTAATCTTGCTGATAGGACTAATCTATATTTCAAGATTGGTTCGTTCATTAATATATCTTTTTCAATTCCTGAAAAGGAGATTATCAATTTAATTGCAAATGCCGAGACCTTTACTGACACCCTCACAGCAGCAGAAGCGTTATATAATTTCTGCAAGCAAGAACTTGAAAAGAAACAGAAGGAGCAAGAAAATAACCCTGAATGTGAACAGGATGCTCCTACTGGCACTGAAGGTAGCGGCAATTTCTCTACTGACGATGGTAACGATTGTGAGCTTACCGTTCCTGACTCTAGTAGCAATGATACTTTGGAAAACGGGACTGGTGGCACTGATAATGTTCCTATCAATAATGGTTCTAATACTGTAGAACCAGTAGAACCTGAAGCACAAACTGTTGAATCTTTAGAAGAAAGATTACAAGAACTTAATTCATTACAAGGTGCAGAAAACACTTATTTTGAATTACCAAAATTTAAAGTAGAACATTATATTCTTTCTAACAGTCAACTTCATGAAGAAATGAGGGTTTGCTTTAGAGAACAAGAAGAAGAATGGATAAAAAAAGATCGTGTATCTATTTTTGGTAATGGTGTATTTGAACATTCGGATAATGAGTTTATAAAATTTAAGAAGAATGCACAGAAAGAAGTTAATTACTTAGTTAAAGAATTTGAGTGTAAAAAGGCAGCAGATAGTTATGCTCGTACCACTACACATCGTACTGGAGTTTTAGATACAAGAAAACTTCATACTTACAAATTTAATGAGGATCTTTTTAAGAAGGTTGGTATTGTTCCTGATGGAAAAAATCATGGATTAATATTCGTACTTGATTGGTCTGGTTCTATGCAACATGTACTGAAAGATACATTAAAACAACTTTTCAATTTAATGTGGTTCTGTAAGAAGGTTAATATTCCATTTGAGGTTTATGCATTTACTAATTCCTATCCTATTAATCAAGAAATTAAACGTTATGAAAAGAAAGCAGGTGTAGTCTTTATTGAAGAGAATTTTTCATTAATGAATTTGTTTACTAGTAAAGTAAAAATTAAAGTATTAGAAGAGCAGATGAAGAATGTTTTTCGTCTTGCTAATGCATTTTGTAGAGATACTTATACTACATATCAGATTCCAATAGGAATGACTCTTTCTGGTACTCCATTGAACGAATCTTTAATTATGTTACATTCAATTCTTCCACAATTTAAGAAAGAAAATAATTTACAGAAGGTTCAGTGTGTAGTATTGACTGATGGTGAAGCAGCACCAATATCTTATTTTAGAGAAGTTGAACGTCATTGGAATGATGAACCATTTTTGGGAAGTGCTCATGTTAATGATAGATGTATTTTAAGAAATAGAAAAACAGGTCATACTTATTCTTGTCAAGGATTAGGGTATTGGGCTCAAGTAACAGATCTTTTACTTAAAGATTTACGTCAGACTTTTCCTGATATTAATTTTATTGGTATTAGAGTTCTTGCTTCCAGAGATGCTGGTCAATTTGTTCGTACTTATACTGGATATGAAGGTGATGAATATGAAACTATAATGAAGAGATGGAAGAAGGAAAAATCTTTTGCTATTAAAAGTTCTGGATACCATACTTACTTTGGTCTTTCATCAACTGCACTTGCAAATGATGATGAGTTTGAGGTTAAAGAAGATGCATCAAAGGCAGAAATTAAAAGAGCATTTGTTAAATCTTTAAAGACTAAAAAGATGAATAAAAAGATACTTGGTGAGTTTATAGAATTAGTAGCATAAATATGTTACAGTCAAATAGAGGATCTGAAAATGTCAGACAGTTCTAAGAGTTCTACCCCTGTCCTATTGAAACCAAAACCCATACGAAAACCAACCAATTCATAAACTGTCTACTGGGGTCACTACGACCCCTTTTTTATTGTTATAATATATTCATATATAAAACACCTAACATTATGGCTTTTGAACTTAAGATGACCGAACAACAAGCAATCGATGGATTGAGAAGTACCTATGGTTCAGAATTCACTGCTGCTGACGTTCGTGCATTTTGTGCAATGAATAATATTGGTTATCAGACAGTAACCAAAAAAATTCAGAAATACAAAGTATCTAAAGGCAAATGGAATCTTGAAGTAACTACTAAAGTTGTAGAAGATATTGAACGTTCTTTCAATGCCCCTGCAGTGGAACCAGAAGTAGTAGAAAACTTAGTTCCTGATGCAGATAATACTTTTATTAAGTTTGGAAACTTTAATGATATAAAGAATATAATTAAATCTAAGATTTTTTATCCAACATTCATTACTGGTCTCTCAGGTAATGGTAAAACAATGGGAGTTGAGCAAGCATGTTCTCAACTCAATAGAGAACTTATCCGTGTAAACATTACTATCGAAACAGATGAAGATGATCTCATTGGTGGCTTCCGCCTTGTTGACGGTGCCACCGTCTGGCACGACGGACCAGTTATTCAAGCTCTCAACAGAGGAGCTGTCTTGCTCCTTGACGAGATCGACCTTGCCTCAAACAAAATCCTCTGCCTCCAGCCCATCCTTGAGGGTAAGGGAGTTTTCCTTAAAAAAATCGGAAGATTCGTCCAACCAAAGAAGGGTTTCAACGTTATCGCAACCGCAAACACTAAAGGTAAAGGTTCAGATGATGGACGATTTATTGGAACTAACGTGCTTAATGAAGCCTTCCTTGAAAGATTCCCAGTAACATTTGAGCAAGAGTATCCTGCTCCTAGTTCAGAACAAAAGATTCTTATGAATGTAGCAGATACTGTTGGTGTTAAAGATGAAGATTTCTGTAAGAGATTAGTAGACTGGGCAGATATTATTCGTAAAACTTTCTATGATGGTGGTGTTGAGGAAATTATCAGTACTCGTAGATTGGTTCATATAGTTCGTGCTTATGCAATCTTTGGTAAAAAGGAGAAAGCAATTGGAGTATGTGTGAATAGGTTTGATGATGATACTAAGCAGTCATTTATGGAATTATATGATAAAGTAGATGCTGACTTTGATTTTAATAAAGCAGAAGATGAAGCATATCAGGAGGATGTATGAATCTCTGGAAAGAATATAAAGATGTCCTTCACGAAACTATCTCACTCCATAATGGGGTGAATAGTTGTTGGGCAAATTGGAAGGGTAAAGGATCTAATCTTCTAGCAAAGACTTATTCTAATAAGTATCTTATTAAATCTAGAGAGGTTGAGATATGGAGTGATAATTCTTGTATCTACAATAATATTCTTTATCCTAAAACGGGATCAAATCTTCCTTGTTTTGGTATGGACTTGATGGCTTTCAATGAGAAGAAAGTTATAATAGTATTTGATTTTCAACATCCTGTAGAAAACCATTTACTATCTTTTGATGATCTACCAAAAGCAGAAAAGGAATATAGATTCTTTGAAATGGGTAATCATTTTTCAGAAAATATATTTGTAAGATATTGTAAAATGGAAGAAGTGAATGTTTATCTGTCTGAATTTAAAGCATACTTGACTAAGTTCAAAGATATGTTAGAATTGGAAAAACCCACTGGTATGGATACTGGTGAATATAAAGACTTTGATGCTTATATGACTAGATTAGATCCTGTAGGAGGATATCTTGCTGGTAAGTTTGGTAAAGAAAAAGCAGAAAGTTTAGTAAATGAATTCTTATTTCAATATGGTTAATGCATGGAGTTTAGCGTGGGAAGAAATGAAAGGAACTATGGATGAAACTTACCCAATTAAAGTAGATGGGGATGATTACGAACATTCCAAATATTACTATGAGTATAATCGGAATGGTGATATGCCAAATCCCTTTCCAGTTGATCCACTATCAGATAATGATGATCAAATAGCACATCACATTAATCTAAATAACGAGGGTCAAAACAAGGAGACTATGGCATCAGACGGAAGGTACAAGTATCATGAGGATGAAATCCTTAAAGATATTAAAGAGTATGTATCAAGCACTTATAATGGACATTATACTGGAACTAAACATGAGTTTCGTAATGTTCAAACATTAGACTTAATGGCATCTAGGGATTTAGCATCCGCATTTTGCCAAGCAAACATACTTAAGTATGGTAGTAGGTATGGAAGTAAGGATGGAAGGAATAAGAAAGACTTGCAAAAGGTAATACATTATGCTATGCTACTATTACATTTTGATGAACACTACGGCAAACCCAAAATGACAACTGGGAACATTGATCACACAATGCCTTAATTATGACTATGAATTTATCTGACAACACCCTGACTATTCTTAAAAACTTTGCTGGAATTAATAATTCTATTCTTGTGAAAGAAGGAAATCAACTTCGTACTATTTCTGTTGCTAAGAACATTCTTGCAGAAGCAGAGATTGAAGAAGATTTTCCTCGTGAGTTTGGGATATATGATTTGAATCAATTTTTGAATGGTTTAGGATTGCATCAGGATCCAGATTTAGACTTCTCACCTGATTCATATCTTACAATTCGTGAGGGAAGACGTAGAGTTAAGTATTTCTATGCTGATCCTGCTGTTATTGTTGCTCCACCAGAAAAAGAGATTACACTTCCATCTGAGGATGTTCATTTCCAATTAGAGAGTACTTCATTAGAGAAATTGCTAAAAGCAGCAGCAGTATATCAATTACCTGATTTTTGTGTTGTTGGTAAGGCAGGTGCTGTTAAGTTAGTTGTTCGTGATAAGAAGAATGATACATCTAATGTATATGATATAACTGTTGGTGAAACTGATAAAGAATTTACATTTAACTTTAAGGTTGAGAATATTAGAATTATTCCTGGATCCTATGATGTAGTAGTTTCATCTAAACTTCTATCAAAATTTACTAATAGTCAATATAACTTGAAGTATTTTATTGCTCTTGAACCTGATTCTACATTTAACTAATGGCTACAAAATCTACAATAACCGTTGAGAAGGTTATTTCCTATATTAAAGACAAATGGCAGATATTTGGAGTTAGTGCTTTTACTATTTTTGTACTCCAATTACTGTCTACTAAAATCCTTATATCAGTTCTTTTAGGATTAGTGGTTGCAGCATTGCTTCCTTCTGATACAATTAAAAAGGTTACCAAAAAAGTTACTAAAAAGGATGATTAAATGGTGGAGGATATGGAAGTATGCGTTGGGTAGTTTCTCTGACGAAAGAACTAAACGATACGACAATCACGTTGTTCTGGTACGTACTTTTATATTCCTTTCTTATCTCATTACTAACTGTTTTATTATTAGCGGAGTAATCCGTCACTGGAATTAAATTATGAGTGACTTTCTCTTTGTGGAAAAGTATAGACCACAAACAATTGAAGACTGTATTCTCCCAGAGAATATTAAGAAAACCTTTAGAGATTTCCTAAATAAAGGCGAAATACCAAATATGTTACTTGCTGGTCCACCAGGTGTGGGAAAAACCACAGTAGCAAAAGCATTATGTAATGAATTAGGAGTAGATTATTATGTCATTAATGGATCGGATGAAGGAAGGTTTCTCGACACTGTTCGGAACAACGCCAAGAACTTCGCATCTACAGTCTCTCTTACGAGTGACTCAAAGCATAAAGTCATCATCATCGATGAAGCAGACAATACCACTACCGACGTACAACTCCTTCTTAGAGCGAGTATTGAGGAGTTCTCCAACAACTGCAGATTCATTTTTACCTGCAATTACAAAAACAAAATAATTGAGCCCTTACATTCCAGATGTGCAGTTGTTGAGTTTAACATCACCAAAAAAGATAAACCCACAATCGCTGCTGCTTTCTTCAAACGACTTAACCATATCTTGGACAGTGAACGGATTGAATCTGATAAGAAAGTCCTCATCGAACTTGTCAATAAGCACTTCCCTGATTGGAGAAGAATCTTAAATGAATGTCAGAGATATTCTGTAAGTGGTAGGATAGATAGTGGTATATTAGCTGCCTTCTCTGATGTTCCTATAAATGATCTTATCAAAAACCTTAAGGATAAAAACTTTGCTGAAGTACGTAAGTGGGTCGTCACTAATTTGGATAATGATACTACTATCTTATTCCGTAGGATTTATGATAGTCTTTACGACTCTTTGGTTCCGACTACTGTACCTGCTGCTGTTCTTATTATTGCTAAGTATCAATATCAAATGGCATTCGTTGCAGATCAAGAAATAAATATGCTTGCTTGTCTAACTGAAATTATGGTGGAGTGTGAATTCAAATGAGAAAATTAACTTTAGAAGAATGGGGTATATTATCAGTATTATATCTTGAAGAGTTTGTTAAAAGAACTTTAATAGGAATATACAAATTGTATATGAAATTTGATAATTGGAACTTTAATCGTAAATTACCAAAATAATGAGATCTCCTAATGCGAAGAGGTTAGTACCATGTATGCCTCCACTTCTTCAGGAGGAAACTATTCCTCTGGATGAAGGAAATAAGGGAACTAGATTTGGTGGAACTACTTGTGAAGAGTTAGTAGCATCTTATCTACTATCACAATCAATAAATGTAGCAGAACCAAAAGTTGATGATGGTGTAGACTTGCTTCTTGAAAAGGAACCTTATCTTTGGAAAAGGGGTCAGGTTAAAAAGGTAGTATATCAAATGTCACTTGATTATGGTATAAAGAAACGTACTGGAAAAGAAGTACGTCGTCCTCGTTATGATTTCTTTTATCACTCTGGTGCTACTGCTCCACATTTAAAGAATGGTAGAAGACAGAGAAGACCTGAAGAAATTGATTATTATTACCATGTTTTGATTACTTGCTATCGTCAATTAATTTGGGAAACTCCCACTAGCATAATTCCATTAAGAGAGAATGGTGAGTTTATTCAATGTAAGAACCCCAATTTGGATCGCAATAGTTGGCAAAGAAAAAAAGCAGATATTGATTTTAATAAGCTTTTGGTGTATAGTAGGTATGATCCGATAATTTTTAAAACTTATCCTGACTTCTTTTTAGAAGAACAAACTACACTTGAACCTTTTTTTGATGATGACGAAATTGACTAAAAAACAAAGACACCAAGTTAAGTCTAGGTGGTATTATATTTTCTGGGGTGCTGCAACTCTATCAGTATTTGCTGGTCAGATGTATGTTGGTTCTGGATATCGGAAGATGTCTAATACTATTGAAGAAGTATTAGAATCTCCTATAATATTAGATGTTGCTCCTCCTAGACATCATATATACGATGATCCAATGATCATAAGATGACTGAAAAGGAATTAGAAAAGGAGCGTCATATTGATGATGATTGTAATGTAGTATCTCATTACTATAGTGCAAAGGTTCAGCATCCAGATATTCCTTTTTATCTTCAAGATGAAAGAGGTCAAACCTTTGAATTTGGTTGGTCTTTAATATATCAATACATTTCTAATATCTCATATTATCCTGATTGGTAATGAAATCCAAAAAAGCATTAAAGACTCCTTTACGCTATCCTGGTGGTAAGTCCCGTGCTATTACTAAAATGGCACAATATTTTCCAGACTTTAGTGAGTATACTGAGTTTCGTGAACCATTTATTGGTGGTGGTAGTGTTGCAATTTACATTACAAAAATGTATCCCCATTTAAGTATTTGGGTAAATGATCTTTATGAACCACTTGCAAATTTCTGGATTCAGTTAAGGGATTCTGGAAAGGATATGCAGGATGCATTGGTAGGGATAAAAAATGAACATCCTAATCCTGATACTGCTAGAAAATTATTTAATGATTCAAAGGTTATAGTTAATGACAGTTCAAAAGAAAATTTCGAGAGAGCAGTTGCTTTTTATATTGTTAATAAGTGTAGTTTCTCTGGTCTCACTGAATCTTCGTCCTTCTCAAAACAAGCATCAGATTCCAACTTCTCCCTCCGTGGCATTGAGAAATTAGCTGAGTATTCTGAGATTATTTCAGATTGGAAAATAACTAATTATTCTTATGAACATTTGATGGGTGATGATCTTCATCAAGGTATCTTTATGTACTTTGATCCCCCTTATGATATTAAAGATAATTTATATGGTAAGAAGGGTGAAATGCATAAGAGATTTGATCATGATAAGTTTGCTCGTAATTGTGATTTACATACTATGGATTTAATGGTAAGCTATAATTCAGATCAACTTGTTAGAGATCGTTTTAAAGGGTGGGCTGCTGCTGAATTCGATCTTACATATACTATGAGATCTGTTGGTGAATATATGAAAGACCAACAAAAACGAAAAGAATTACTTCTACTTAATTATGGAATTAAAAGATTGGCTGAATTCGATCAATCAAACGAAGAAGAATCTAATTGATGAAGATTCTTTAGTAGAAAAAGAATATCCTCCATATATTATTAATCGTTGTCTATCAGGACATCTTGATTGTATTATGTTTGTTAATGAAATGAATCAATATCATTTTCTTGATAAGAAGATGCAATATGATTTTTTTCTAAATACACTCAGAGTTAAGAAGAGATTCTCTCCTTGGCTTCGTAAAGATAAAATCAAAGATCTTGATTATGTAAAACGTTACTATGGATATAGTAACGAAAAGGCACAACAGGCTTTGAAAATCCTAACAAAAGAACAGATTAATTTTATAAGATCGAAATTTGAAACTGGAGGAACAAAATGAGCTTCGTTCAAGAGCCTGAAGTTAAGTGGTCGCCTGACCAAATGGTAGAGGTCGTACTGGGTGAACCAGATGATTTTCTTAAGGTAAGAGAAACCTTAACAAGAATTGGGGTAGCATCCCGTAAGGAGAAAAAGATATATCAATCATGTCATATTTTGCATAAGCAAGGAAGATATTATCTTGTGCATTTTAAAGAACTATTTGCATTAGACGGTAAACACGCAAACCTTACTGTTAATGATGTGCAGAGGAGGAATCGTATTGCCCAACTTCTTTCTGATTGGGGGTTGGTTACTATGGTGGATACAACTAAGATTCAAGATATTGCACCCTTAAATCAAATTAAAGTATTAGCATATAAGGATAAAGGTGACTGGATACTTGAAACCAAGTATAATATAGGTAGCAAGAAAAAGAAAGTTGAAGAAAACGAATAATCTTTATAATGGTATTAAGGAACGTCTTTTCTATACATTAGGAAAACGTCCTGATAAAGCATCACTTCATGATTTTTATATGGCATTAAGTTATGCTGTAAGAGATCAGATGATGACTTATTGGTTGGATATGAAATCACCTAGTGATAAAGAGGTGGCATATCTTTCAGCAGAGTTTTTAATTGGTCCTCAACTTAATGGTAATCTTATTAGTTTAGGAATAAAAAAAGAAGCAGAAGATGCATTAGAATCTTATGGATATACATTAGATCAAATATTAGATGTAGCAGAAGAACCTGGATTGGGTAATGGTGGTTTAGGTCGTCTTGCTGCTTGCTATATGGACTCTCTAGCAACTTTAGAAGTACCTGCTACTGGATATGGTATTAGATATAAGTATGGTATCTTTAAGCAGATTATTAAAGATAATCAACAAATAGAGATTACTGATAATTGGTTACATGGGGAATGGCCTTGGGAACTTTGTCGTCCTGATGAATCTGTTACAGTTGGTTTTGGTGGTAGAGTTGAGAACTATGTATCAGACAGAGGAAATTATAGAGTAAGATGGGTTCCTGATGAGCAAGTTATTGCTGTTCCTTATGATGTACTTCAGTTAGGATATCGAGTAAATTCTTGCAATCGTTTAAGATTATGGAGAGCAGATGCTACTGAGACATTTGATTTCTATGCATTTAATATTGGTGATTACTTAGGATCTGTAGAACAGAGTGTTTCTTCTGAAACTATATCTAAGGTTTTATATCCCAATGATGGTACAGATGCAGGTAAGACCTTAAGATTGAAGCAACAGCATTTCTTTGTTAGTGCATCTATTCAAGATATGTTGAGGAGTCTTGATAAACGTGGATATGAAATAGAAGATTTTCCACACCATTGGCAAGTTCAATTAAATGATACTCATCCTGCTATAGCAGTAGCAGAATTAATGAGACTTTTAGTTGATGAAAGACACGTTGAATGGGATCTTGCTTGGGAAATAACATCTAAGTCAATTGCATATACTAATCATACTTTGATGCCTGAAGCATTAGAGAAGTGGGATCTTAAATTGTTTAAGACACTTCTACCAAGACATATGGAAATAATCTATGAGATTAATCGTAGATTCTTACAAGTAGTAAGACTTCATTATCCTGGTGACGATTCAAAATTAGAGAAGATGTCTATCATTGATGAACGTGGTAATAAGGCAGTTCGTATGGCTCATCTTGCTACTGTAGGATCTCATCATGTTAATGGTGTTGCAGCATTACATTCTGAGTTAGTTAAGACTCAATTAATGCCTGAGTTTAATGAACTTTGGCCACATAAGTTTACTAACGTAACTAATGGTGTTACTCCTAGAAGATGGATAGCATCTGCTAATCCAATGCTTACAGAAGTTCTTAATGAGTATTGTCCAGATTGGGTTACTAATATGGAATCTTTGAAGGATTTGGAAAAGAATATACATGATCCTTCACTTATAGAAAAAATTGGAGAGGCAAAGGTAGTAGGTAAACATCATCTTGCAACTTATATTTTTGATAATTTGGGAATATCTGTAGATCCTTCAAGTATGTTTGATGTGCAGGTTAAAAGAATACATGAATATAAGAGACAACATTTACTTGCTCTTTGGATTGTTAATCAATATCTTAGAATTAAAAATGGGATTGATGTAGTTCCTCGAACAGTAATATTTGGTGGTAAAGCAGCACCTGGTTATTATATGGCTAAATTGATTGTTCAATTTATTTGTCATATAGCAGAGGTTGTTAATAATGATCCTGATATGGATGGTAAGTTACGTGTAATATTCTTACCAAATTATAGTGTGAAGTTAGGTGAGAAAGTATATCCTGCTGCTGATTTATCCGAACAGATTTCTACTGCTGGTAAGGAAGCATCTGGTACAGGTAATATGAAGTTCCAAATGAATGGTGCTTTAACTATAGGTACACTTGATGGTGCTAATGTAGAGATACGTGATTTAGTGGGTGGAGATAATTTCTTCTTATTTGGTCACGATGAAAAGAGTATTGCAGACCTATGGACAAATGGATATGATCCTAAACATCATATGAGTTCAGAACTTTGGGAAGCAATTAACCTTATTAAAGGTGGTCATTTCAGTCAGGGTGATAAAGAAATGTTTGCACCATTGATTGATAATCTTCTTAATCACGATCCTTTCTGTGTCTTTGCAGATTTTTCTGATTATCTTGATGCTCAAGATAGAGTAAGTAGGACATGGACAAATCGGGAACAATGGAATCGTATGTCGGTTATCAACACTGCACGTTCGGGTTTCTTCTCATCTGATAGATCGATTAGGGATTACTGTACAAAAATTTGGGGTATTCCACACTGACTTTCTTAAGTGTTTATGGTTAAATAGTAGTGTCGCCTTCGGGGACATTAAAACATAAACTCGCTTAGTAAAGGAGCTACAATCATGGGTACACTAGCAAGATACCATGCTGCAAATCTTCCCGAATTGATGGAGAGGATTACAAAGAACAGCATAGGAATGGATGATTATCTCAATAGATTTTGGGATGATACAATCACATCAAATTATCCACCTTACAATCTTGTAAATTTGAATAATGTTGAATCTCGTTTAGAGATTGCACTTGCAGGATTTAAAAAGAAAGAAGTTAAAGTTTACACTGAGTATGGTAAACTAACTGTTGAAGGATCTAAGGAAGATAAAGATTCAGAAGGTACATACTCACATCAGGGATTAGCACAGAGAAGTTTCAGTAGATCTTGGAACCTCTCAGAAGATTGCGAAGTCCGTGATGTTAAATTTGAAGATGGATTACTTACTATTAAATTAGGTAAGATAGTTCCAGAACATCACACCAGAAAAGACTGGTTCTAATCAAGAGGAGGGTTATTGCAACCCTCCTTTTTTTATGCTATAATATAATGAGGAATAAAACTACCATGTCTATCAAATTGGTTCTTCTTAGATCTGAGGAACAGGTAATAACAGAAATAAAAGAAATATTGGATAAAGATGCTCCTGTTGGGTATCTTCTTAAGAATCCACATCGTGTTACTGCTGCACAGCAATTTGAAGTTGATGAGGAAGAATTGGATGAAAGAAAAGTTGCTATTACATTAGCACCTTGGATTTTATTAACCAAGGATAATGAAATAGCAGTTCCTAATAATTATGTAACAACAATTGTTGAACCTATAGATAGTTTAACAGAAATGTATTTGGAGAAATTAAATGGAAATCAATCTGATATACCTAGTGAATCAACTAAAACTGGTCTCACAGATTGAGGAAGTTGGATCAGAACTTGGAGAACCAGACTGCAAGTTAATTTCTCCATATGTTGTGAATGATGATGGGACACTTGAACCTTTTTTAAAAAGTGTCACAAAGGATATTGAATTTATGATGAGTTCTGATAAAATACTTACATTGGCGACCCCAACACCCACCCTACTTGAAAAGTATCAAGACTTAATTAAGTAATGAGATTCTATACAAACGTCCAGATGGTTGGAGACAACTTCTTGGTTCGTGGTTACGAGGATGGTAAACATTTCGCAACCCGTGAGAAGTTTTATCCAACCCTTTTTGTTGACTCAAAAAAGAAGAGTAAGTATAGAACATTAACTGGAGATTCTGTTGAGGCAATTGAGCCTGGTTCAGTTAGGGATTGTCGTGAGTTTATAAAGAAATATACTGATGTAGAGAATTTTAATATTTACGGTAATGAGAGATTTATATATCAATATATTTCTGATAAGTATCCAGAGGATGAATTAAAATTTGATATTGAGAAGATTAAATTAGTTACACTTGATATTGAGGTTAAGTCTGAGAATGGATTCCCTGATGTAGAATCTGCTGCTGAAGAAATACTTCTTATATCAATACAGGATTATACCACTAAGGAGATTATAACTTGGGGTCTTGGTTCATTTAAGAATACTCAGAAGAATGTAACTTATAAAGCATTTAGGACAGAGTATGAACTTCTAAATGATTTCATTAACTGGTGGATGATTGAATCCAACACACCAGAAGTTATTACTGGGTGGAATAGTAAGTTATATGATATTCCATATATGTGTCGTAGGATTGAGAGGATCCTTGGTGAGAAGTTAATGAAGAGAATGTCACCTTGGGGATTGGTTACTGAAGATGAAACTTATATTGCTGGTCGTAGATATGTTTCGTATGATATTGGTGGTGTCTCACAATTAGACTATTTGGACTTATATAAGAAGTTTACTTATAAGGCACAAGAATCATATAGGTTGGATTATATTGCTGGTGTTGAATTAGGTCAGAAGAAGTTAGACCATAGTGAGTATGATACATTTAAGGACTTCTACACAAAAGGTTGGCAAAAGTTTGTAGAGTATAATATAATTGACGTTGAACTTGTTGACCGTCTGGAAGACAAGATGAAACTCATTGAACTTGCATTGACTATGGCATATGATGCTAAGGTCAATTATGAAGATGTGTTTTATCAAGTCCGAATGTGGGACACAATCATATATAATTATCTAAAGAAGAGGAATATAGTTATTCCTCCCAAGAATCGATCACAAAAAAATGAGAGGTATGCAGGAGCTTATGTCAAGGAACCGAAACCAGGACGCTATGATTGGGTTGTCTCTTTTGATCTTAATAGCTTGTACCCTCACCTTATTATGCAGTATAATATCAGTCCAGAGACCATCAGGGAGACTAGACACAGTAGTGCCAGCGTTGAAAGGATCTTAAATAAGGAATGTGAGTTTGATGGAGATTATGCAGTTTGTGCGAATGGAGCACAATATAGGAAAGATGTGCGAGGATTCCTTCCTGAACTTATGGATAAGATGTACAGTGAAAGAGTCATCTTCAAGAAGAGAATGCTTAAAGCAAAGCAGGATTATGAAAAGAACCCTTCTAATGAACTCACTAAAGAGATTGCCAGATGTAATAATATCCAGATGGCCAAAAAGATATCTCTTAATAGTGCTTATGGTGCTATCGGTAATCAGTACTTTAGGTATTATAAACTAGCAAACGCAGAAGCGATTACTCTTTCTGGTCAGGTCTCTATTCGATGGATAGAGAACAAAATGAATCAGAAGATGAACAAGATTTTGAAAACGGAGGACATTGATTATGTTATTGCTTCAGATACTGATTCCATTTATCTTAATCTCGGTCCTTTGGTCGAAGGTGTATACCAGGGAAGAGAGAAAACTAATGAGAGCGTTGTGTCGTTCCTTAATAAGATCTGTGAAATGGAATTTGAGCCTTTTATTGAAGGTTCTTACCAAGAATTGGCCGACTACGTAAATGCCTATGATCAGAAGATGTTCATGAAACGTGAGAATATTGCTGAACGTGGTATCTGGACTGCTAAGAAGAGATACATTCTGAATGTATGGGATAGTGAAGGAGTTAGGTATGAAGAACCTAAGTTAAAGATGATGGGTATTGAGGCAGTTAAATCCTCAACACCTGCACCTTGTAGAGAGATGATTAAGGATGCTCTTAAGTTAATTATGAATGATACTGAGGAGAATGTTCAGAAGTATATTGAAGATTGTAGAACTAAGTTTAGAAAACTTCCTCCAGAGGATATTGCATTTCCAAGAACAGCATCTAATGTTCAGAAGTATAAATCAACATCTACAATTTATGCAAAAGGAACTCCTATACATATACGGGGTGCATTGCTTTTTAATCATTATGTTAATCAGAAAAAACTGACTAATAAGTATTCACCTATTGGGAATGGAGAAAAGGTCAAGTTTCTCTACCTCAAAAAACCAAACATTATACAGGAAAATGTAGTTTCTTTTATTCAAGATTTTCCTACTGAACTTGGTCTTGACAAATACATCGACTATGACCTACAATTTGAGAAGAGTTTTGTTGAACCACTCAGAGCGATTCTTGATGCGATTGGCTGGAATGTCGAAAAAACTGTAAATTTAGAATCATTCTTTTCCTAATGGAATTACCTATCACAGATAAAGATTTAGACACAATAGTCAGAGCTCTTGCTTTAGGAGGTGATACTAGACTATATCATCTTTTAAAAGATGTTAGAAGTGATAGGCAAGTTGAGTTTAAAACAGAACAGACTGATGATGAACCTACAGTTAAGATCTATTCTGAATCTGACGATTATCAATGCAAACATGGAGAGTGTGACATCTAATGGATTTACCTATTAATAATGAAGAGTTTACTGAAATTATTTCTTCTCTTGATATGGAGAGTGAATTATATAAGAAACTTAAATTAACACAACAGTTAATGGAAGATGGAGGACCATATAAAAAAATACTCCGTGAAAAATATGGTTACGTTGCATAATGTTTTTTAAAAAAGTGAGTCTTGTTACTGGTGGGTTTGATCCTATCCACAGTGGACATATATCATACTTTGAGAGAGCAAAGGATCTCTCTGGTTATCTTGTAGTAGGTCTCAATACTGAAGAATGGTTGACCAAAAAGAAAGGTCAATATTTTCAATCTTGGGTTGAACGTGCTGAGATCATTAGACATTTAGATATGGTTGATGCAGTTATTACTGTTCCAGATGATGATGAAGGTTCTGCTTGTGGTGCTCTTGCTAAGTGCTTAGAGATATCAGAGAAAGTTATTTTCTGTAATGGTGGTGATAGGGGTAAAGATAATACTCCTGAAAACATCAGGTATGGTAAAAATCCACGAGTACAATTTGAATATGGTATTGGTGGAGAAGATAAAATGAATAGTAGTTCTTGGATTCTTAGGGGTTACTTTGAAAGACAACGTAAATTGTTAGGTATTTAATTGTGGATTTTTTAAAAGAAATAGTAAAAGAAATAGGTGATGACTACACCCAACTCGCAGCAGACATCGAAGAAGACGAAAGATTCATCGACACAGGTTCGTACATCTTTAACGGATTGGTTAGCGGCTCCATTTTTGGTGGTGTTTCTTCTAATAAGATTACTGCCATCGCTGGTGAGTCTAGTACTGGTAAAACTTTCTTCTCCCTCGCAGTTGTCAAGAACTTTTTGGACTCTAATCCTGACGGTTACTGTCTCTATTTCGATACTGAAGCTGCTGTTAATAAAGGATTACTTGAATCCCGTGGACTTGATCTAAGTAGAGTTGTTGTAGTTAATGTAGTTACTATTGAAGAATTCAGAACTAAGGCACTTAAGGCGGTTGATATATACTTAAAGACTAGTATAGAAGAACGCAAACCTTGTATGTTTGTGTTAGACTCTCTTGGTATGCTTTCTACAGAGAAAGAAATCAGAGATGCACTTGATGATAAACAAGTAAGAGATATGACCAAATCTCAACTTGTTAAAGGAGCATTTAGAATGCTTACTCTTAAACTTGGTCAAGCAAACATTCCACTTATAGTTACAAATCACACATACGATGTTATCGGCAGTTACATCCCTACTAAAGAAATGGGAGGCGGCTCTGGCCTCAAGTATGCCGCAAGTACGATTATCTATCTTAGCAAAAAAAAGGAAAAGGATCAGAAAGAGGTTATTGGAAACATTATTAAAGCTAAGACGCATAAATCAAGACTCTCAAAAGAAAATA
>VTLG01004391.1_pt1 | contig 22800 bp, 27 predicted proteins | sample 4694571 | NCBI WGS metagenome assembly VTLG01 (sample SAMN12604809, study PRJNA352737) | marine metagenome | biome: ENVO:00000447; feature: ENVO:00000209|ENVO:00000569|ENVO:01000036; material: ENVO:00002151; isolation source: viral sequences binned using virsorter ...
CATTAAAGGTTGCTGCTGACCCAAAACTTATACTTGTACCAGAAACGGTTCCTACGATTGACGTACCGGAATAGGAATTCCCAATGTCTTGGTAGCTAATAACTACTTTATTATTGGAAGAGTCAAAGGTGGTACTGATTAAATTAGTATTCGCGGCTTCAAACACAACCGCAGTACCAAAACTTATGCTTGTCCCTGAAACAGTTCCTACGATTGCCGTTCCATGATAACTATTGTCATAGTCTCTATAAGCAATGACTACTTTATTGTTGGAAGAGTCAAAGGTAGATGCAGTACCGGGGACATTAGCACTGGCGAAAACCACAGGTGTACCAAACGATATGCTGGTTCCTGAAACTGTTCCAACGACCGATGTGCCATAATCACTGTTGTTATAGTCTCTATAACTTATAACCACCCTGTTAGCATCAGAATCATAGGTGATTGAGCCATAACTATTACCTGCGCCTGATATTGCCACCGCAGTTCCAAAGCTAATACTTGTTCCTGAGACTGTTCCGACAATGGCAAACGCCCCAGTACCTGCGATGTTATAACCAATAACTATTTTATTGTTCGTGGAATCAAAGGTTGCTTGAGGCCAAGCTGTAGAAGCACTTGTATCAAACGCAACAGGCGTTATAGTTCCATGAGTCCCATCAGACGTTGTTGAAAGACGTAAAGGGTGCGTAGCGTTAGTCGCTTCAGCTTGGTCAAATTTATAAGTCGAACCTTCATAAAGGTTTAAGGTATCTTGTGATACCCCATCAATAACGAACTTTGAACCAGCCACCGTCACTGTAAAAGTAGTATCAGCAACCATACTTACCGAGCCACCCTGCACAACAACCGTACCTGTGGCTGAAGTGGCTATACCTGCGTCTGCTATGCCTACGAAGTTAGTTGCGGTGAGGTTGGTAGAGGTATAAGCACCCTGACTAAACCTTCCATCACCGTCATCGGTAGTGTTTTCTAGCCAAGCAGAAAACATAGCACCAGTAGAATAACGGCTCATGCCATAGCTTCCTTGATCCCCACTATGGTTTTTATCGCCTATGGCTGTCCACGTTGCCCATGTTGGAACTGTTCCAGAGGTAGTAATACGCACTAAATACGCGCTAGAGGGGGTACTGGAGTCATTTAAGGGGTTACCTAAATAATAATTATCGCCCGTTCCGTAAACAGGCATTAGTTTAGAACCATTATTAGATTGCGGGGTGTAAGGCGCTGTGTCTGTAACTTCACTACCCCAAGTAGCATCTGTTCCACTTAAAGTAGCAACTGTTGCTCCCGTAGTGTTGCCAGAATTAGTATAGTAGGCAACCATAAATTTATCCGCAGTGGCTCCGTCAAATGCAATTCTTGGAAACTTAGTCGTTCCTGATCTAAAAACTTCTTCTGTTCCTGCTGTAATCGTAGTGCCAGAAATAGTACCCCCAACAAAATAACCGTGATAAGGGGAAGCATATTGCTGATATGCACAACCAAATTTTCCAGCCGTATTCTGGTCAAAAGCAACACTAAACCCTGCTCTTTCTTCAACGGTTGTACTGTTCATCTGCATTTGAGTCCCAACAGTGAAGGTGCTACCCGAATAAGTCATTGCAAATGCGTAAACATACCTATCAGTGGCATCAGGAGCCGCCGCAACAAACAACTGACTGGTGTTAGGATCAGCAGCTAATTTCCAATAAGTTCCCCCTCCCGCCCCAAAGGTAGTGGTTCCTGCAATACTTGGAGTAGTGCCTGACACGGAAAACACCGCAACTTTACCTTGAGAGTGTCCCGCATTCCAAGTAACAACAAATTTCCCTGTAGCATTAGGGTCTTCTACTATTTTGGGGTACTGAGAATTATCACTATTTAAAACAGTTTTAGTCCCCCATGAAACCACACCAGTGCTTGTGTTTACTGTGCCTACTATTGCACCTAAATAATTTGAACTGCCATTATCCCGATAAACAACTACAACAGTATCTGCACCGCTATCAAAAGCGACATCCATGTTAGAAACTTCAGAGGAGGACCACTCCGCAATGCTTCCTAAATCCAAGTCTTCACTTACCGATGTTTCTGCTATTTGAGTAACAGTACCCGCGCTATTAAGAATGACAGGAGCTTTGCTCGTAATCGTGGCCGTGGCCGTAGCTTCAATAGTCTTGCCAGAAGCACCCGCTGGCATTAAGTCTGAAAGATTGCTCACGACTGATACTCCAGGTTAATTGATGTTGCTGACAGGGCTTTGCCTATCTTGACCGCAGGAGAAGTAGAAGTGGTGCTTATACTGCCATCCGACTGACCGTAATAATCCACGCCCGGAGTAAGGCCACTTACACCAGAGGTTAAGATTCCACCTTTGAGAGTTACATTCCCACTCGCCGCACTACTAATGCTTGCCTCTGACACACCGATATAGTCAGCTACGCTATAACCACCGGGAGTTAAACCAACATCTCTGGCCGAAGTATCGAGATCAGCGCTGTAACCAACATACACTTTAGTGGTATCAGGATCGTAAACTGCATTTACAGACTGTCCGTAAAATGCATCTAAAGTTACAGGTGTCCATGAATTAACAGTAGTTCCGCTAATAGTGACTCCTGTGCCTTCTATTTTAGTTGTACCCGCATCGTAAAAAGCCAAAATAATCACGCCGTTAGTTGTTGCATAAGCAGGAGAAATAGCTTCGGTATTACCACTGTTAAAAACGACAGAAGTGCCAGCAGAAAAAGTGCCACTACTATTACTAAGAACAAAGCAAGTTCCATAATTACTGTTTGCGGAATCCTTAAAAGCATAAAGCATTTTGTCATTAACCGTGTCATACGCCAGATTAGTTTCGTCAGCGTTTGCTGTTGTTTTTAACTCACTGCTTGTAGTTCCCTTGCTTACCACGCTTCCGCTGGTAACATCTATTTCCACTGCATATATACCTGATGAAATAGCGTAGGTAGAGATTAATCGAGCGCGGTCAGGATCATAAACCAGCGCATATCTTCCGTAATAAGCCGCAACTGAAGAGGTCAAAGCCAAAGGAGTGCCGTAAGTGGGCGCAGAACCATCTATAAGACCCACTACATGCGGATAACCACTGCTATCTTGATACTGAACTACTGGGATACCCACTCCTGCGTGTTCTGCTGCACTAAAATCCATGCTTACCGCAGTAGATAAACTCCCTTTGGAACTTACACTAATAGACCCCCCTCCAGATGCCATTGTAACGTAGCAACAACTCAAGTAATTAGAGCTACCTTGATCTCTAAACGCTAAAACAAATTTGTCAAAAGCTGGCATATAACGACAAACCACTCCTTGGGCAGTAGTACCACTAATAACTCCTCCTACGCCCGACCAGCTTATATCAAGGCCAGAAGCAGTGCCGATCATACCTTCAATAGTTCCGCTGGCAGCTACAAAGAAACCTACATACTTATCTTCAACTGGGTTGTAATCCATAGCCCAAAAATTTGCGGTGTTTTCATCAATATACCCACCAGTACCTACTTGACCCGTAAGATCGCCAGTAGCTTGTGGCAATTCAATTTGCCCATCAGTTTTAACCTGTACTATTTTTCCCGCACCAATAGTTTCAGCAGCAGTAAAGCTAACCTGTTTCCCTGCTCCAGCAGGAAATAAATCGCTAAGATTCGTCATCCTGTGTAATCCTTAATGTTAATCTGGGTTGCGCTAATGGCTGTGCCAATAAGCTGTGCCGGAGAAGTGCTGGTTGTGGTTATCGTGCCATCGGTTTGAACGTAGTAATCGCTGCCTATAGTCAGGCTTGTCTGCACTTCGTTCCTGCTACCCCATGTATTAATTGTTCCGGTAGCCGTGTCAGATATTGCTCCGGCAGCTATGCCTAGAAGGTTGGTTGAGGTGAGGTTTGTACTACCGGGAGAAAAAACATTAACAGCCGCTGCATCACTATTACCCGCATCTTGATACATAACAATAGATTTTTCGGCAGTCTGATCCCAAGCAACCCCCCAGTTCGCATACATACTTGTACCTACTGTTACCGTAGTGCCCTCACTCACAGTCGTACCTGCATAATCTATTTCAGTAACCCTGCCAAAAGATGTGGCAGCGTCATCACGATAATAAAAAAGTGCTTGTGTAGACGAACCGCCCCACCCCAGAGCCGGATAATTACTTGAAGCCTCTAGCGATAAAGCAGTGGTTGAATTTAAAGTAAGCGTTGTACCAGACACAGTAATTACACGACCCAACATCGCATCTGAACCTCCCCCCGGAGTTTGATACACCGCAACATAGGTTGATTCAGGAGAAGTGTAGCCAGCCCAAAAACCGCTGGCTACATCATTAATCGTAGAAGAACCACCGGATATTTCTGTAACCGTTCCCGCCGTAACAGTAGTCCCACTAACCGTACACGCTACATACTGAATGTGGCTTGAGTACCCTAACTGACACAGAAGTTCTCCCTTTTTCCCGCTTGCCATTCGCATAGGGAGGCTTGTGTTGCTGGAAACAGATGCTTCAGTGCCAAACGATAGAGAACTTCCCGAAATACTTACAACCTCTACATTAGCCCCTGTAAGACTTGTAACACTTCCCCAACAAAGAGCTACCTTAGAATCATCTAAGTTACAAATATCCCCTTCATTGTTTCCAAGAGCGTTATTACTAAAAGCATTTTCTTCAGTGCCAAAAGTAAAAGTGCTGCCCGATACAGAAGCGGCTCTTGCTTTTCCGTAGTTACCTGAACCATTATACCTATAGAAAAACACCACTCTGTCTTCAGTAGCATCATAAGCACAGCGAACAAAATTACACGCAGTAGAATTAATTACTGTAGGTGTATTCATAGTCATGGTCGTACCACTAAGAGTAGCTGTAGTACAAGTGGCGTAATAACTATTAGCCGAATCAGGAAAACATAAAACTGTACTGTTATTAGTGCTGTGGTAAGCCGCACCTGATGTATACCCCGCTCTATAACCCGTTCCAGCATCAGCAGCAGTTCCCATAGACGCAGCAGTTGCCGCAATCGGAGCCGCCTTACCCGCCGCCGTCAGGATGACACCCTTACCAGAGGCTATCGTTCCATCAGCCACAAAGTCCGTATTATTCTGACCACCACCTGCGGGGATTAGGTCGGAAAGATTACTCATTTATACGCTCCAGCCTATTGTTACATTAACGTAAGTCATGGTTATTTCTGCCCAATCCTTATCAAAGGTAAGGTCTGAAGCTGCACTGGCTATCTTGTGGCCGTTCCTCGCCACTGTAAAAGGAGTTGTAGAAGCCGCGCCTGTGCCGTCTTTAATGATTACGCTGTCCCCTGCTGTTGCAGCCGTTGGTAATGTAAAAGTAATACTTCCTGCTGCTGCTATAACATATTGCCCGTCAACAAGATTGCTACCGGGTGTTGTGGTATGTATATCAGCCGTTGCAGGTAAAGCAATAGACTGTCGTGCTGCATTTACAGTAGTAGCCCCTGTACCACCATTGGCTACGGGAAGAGTGCCTGTTACATTAGCTGTTAGGTCACAATAAGTGGTAGAAGTAGAATTTGTTCCCCCGTTAGCAATGGGGAGAGTGCCTGTAATTTGCGAAGTAAGATCAACACTTCCAAGAGTACCCCCCAAAGTTACAGTGCCAGTGCTAGTAATTGGGCCACCCGTTAAAGTTATGCCATTAACCGTGCCACTCGTTGCTACGGAAGTTACTGTGCCTGTACCTGTTTCAGTGGGATTGGCAAGAGCAACTGCTGCACCTGCTCCAGCACCGTCAGTGTATAGCCAAGTTTTCTCGCCAGTAGCTATCGTAACTTCTGCACCGGAACCCTGCTTAATTGTAATGCTCTGTCCCCCCGTGGTGGCATTCTCCACCATCCATACTTTAGAAACAGTATTGGGAGCTAAAGTTGCTGTCCTGGTGCCCGTAAGGGAGACAGCCGAAGTAAATTTAAGATACAACGCCCGTACTCCATCCGCAGTAGCATCAGGCATAGTAAATGTTTCATTAGTATCGGCAGCAAATTGTTTAGTGCCATACCCTAGCGCATCAGTTATTAGCTCCAAATTGGCGTTAGTCGAGGTGCCCCAAGTACCGTCCTCATCACCCGTAGTGATTTCTTTCAGTCTTAAATTATTTACATAAGTTGCCATGATTAATTCCTATGCTGCTATGTCGGTATCAATGTCTACCCAATTAGGGGTTTGAGTTGTAGTTATTCCTGTCCAGCTCGGAGTCTGTGTAACATCTATTGTAGTCCACCCCGATCTAAAAATTGTCCCTACAGCCCCTATCCCTTCTACTCCTGTAGGATAAGCTATACTGCTATAGCTCGGAGTAACTGTACCTACCGCTCCTGTACCCACTACCCCACTTGGTAAGGCTATTGGAGTAGGTATAGTTGTACCTATTGCTCCGGTTCCAGCTACTCCTGTGGGGTAAACAATCCAGTTGTAAGCTGGCGTTACTGTCCCTACCGCTCCAGTTCCTGCTACCCCTGCCGGAAGAGTAAATACACTACCAATGCTAAAAGTAACTGTGCCTACTGCACCTGTTGTTACTACGCCGTTTGGTATAACTGAATCGCTGGTGTTAGTACTAACACCGTTTATTTGGCCTACTCCCTGTACGCCAGTAATATCAAAACTAGGTACAATGGAAAGAGTACCTATATATCCCGTTCCTTCGACACCCGTAGGAGTTACTGATCCACTATAACTAGTGGTTACACTCCCAACCGCTCCAGTTCCTACTACTCCTGTAGGGTAAGCTATGCTGCCATACGTAACAGTTACCGTACCAACAGCTCCAGTGCCCAACGTAGTGACACCATTATCACCCCAGGCACCAGTGCCCCAACCAAAAGCACCCCAGCCTCCACCAAGGTACACAGTAAATGAAGCTTGACCGCCCCACCTATTGTGACCCCAAGGCCGTTGACCCCACCCGCTCACAACAGGCTCCTGTTAGGCTATACGAATAATCGCAGTAGCAGCCGCAGCAGCCGGGAATTGTATTTGGAAATCACCAGTACTTACTGTCTGGTCACCCCCAAAACTCAATACAGCACAAGCCGAATTGGAGTCAGTCGTGTCATAAATAAGACCCCCACACGTTGTAAAACTCGATGCAGTCCACGTAACTGAGCTGAAATTAGTAATAGCTGTAGTACCATCGGCAGTAGGGGTTACCGAAGTGAGGGGTTTCCCACCCACAGTGTACCCAGTCCCTACAAGCTCATCACTAGCCCCAGTAACATCAGAATAATTAGTAGTTGCAGCACCGTAAGTTCCACTACCAGAAGCAGTTGCTTTCAAAAGTGCCAACTTAAACGTAGTGCTACCCGCTGAAAAATCATGCAGCCCCTTCATAAGTTCAACTTTAAATGTAGTAGGCATTGCTGTTGAAATTGTAATTGCCATGTTAGACCTCTAGTAATTTTACTAATTCTGGATGCCCCGCATCCATAAAACGGTTGGTTAATGTAGTATTATGGGAAGCTACAGCCTGACGTAAATAATTTACCAAAACCCCCCTAATACTTTCTCTAAATGCTTCTGCTTGGGCCTGAATAACAGGGTGGGAGTTACTACCTATGGAAATCACCTCATTAAGCGCCAGTTCTGCTAACTCTTCAGGAGTAAAACCGCGCCCTGAAACCATTGTGGCATGGGCTATGCCTACTTCTGAACTACCATTTGCTCCATTTAACATAGTTTATCCTTTAGTTGGGGGGTACTCTTACCACCCCTGAACGGTATGTATCTGTTTCTAGCCTTCCTGCCCCTAAATTTCGTAGCAATAACACAGCTTGTGTATACAGTTTTTCATACAACGCTACCATATCGGGTTCACCTTTTTGGAAACGTATAGCTTCTACTAACGCACCATTTAATAATGCCGAATCAAACTCAGTCCCAAGCCACGTAGTACCCGCTGTTACTATAGAGGTAGGGTATTTAGCAAAATGTATCTCTGAAGCGTAAGCAGCGTCTGGAGTTGGCCCTAAAATAAAAGTCCCATCTCCAAAAATACCGTAGTGCACTGGTCTTCCAGTAGTAGCAGCTACGGGATACGCCTCCCGTATAAAACTTACATCCTTGTTAAGCAGATAATGGTAATTGTCCGAACCATCTATAACCGCCAATGAATATACATAAAGCATATTGGAGGGCATCGTCAGGTACTTATTGTTAATAGAGGTAGTACCCGTCTGATTAACCCGCATCGCAGGCAAATCCACCGTAGTGTAGATAAGTTGCTCTGCTTGTTGAGTGAACATATCCAACTGGTCATCTGTAAATGTTTGTTCACAGATGTCTTGTATGTTGGTTTTTAACTCCGTGTAGTTCACTACGCCATCGGCCCTCTAGCGATTGTTCCTTTAGTAGCTGCACCGTTGCCGCGTGTTTTCACACCACTGGTTTTAACAGGAGCTGAAGATTGTTCAGGAGAATTTACAGTAGTGCCAGGTTTATACTTCTTAATACCCGGCCATTTCTTTACCTTTGCTGCTTTTTCTTTAGCCATGTCTAGCTCCTAAGTAATTACTATAGTAACCACACCAATATGCCCAAAAGCATAAAGAGGGTCTGCTGGTTGTAACCGTGCCCGACTTTGGGGATACCCCGTAAAATCCGGTCTTGGGTCACGTATTGCCTGTGGATCACTCACAGGAAATGTACCTAACATTAATTGTGGTTGGTCAGGGTTCCAACACTCTGGACACGCTTTGATCCCTGTTACCACTTCTTTTATAACCAACGGCTTTAACTGCCGCAGCCTATACTGAAACCCGCATACATCACATTCTGCTAGCGCATTTTGCCCCGATGCAAACCTTTCACTCATAACTACCTAGGCCCGTATAAACGAGGTGTAAGCATTTCGGAAGCCTTCTCCCTATCTTCTCCCGCTGCTAGTTCATATTGCTCATCGTATTGTGCTTTTAGTAGTTCCAGTCTAGGTAATCCTTCTGGTATTTTAGTTCCTATGTAGTACGCCAACCCCGATACAAGAGAAGGTAAAAACCTGAACGGCATATCAGGAGTTTGAATTCCTGAACCAGCATCGTGTATACGCCGTAACCTCCAATACCGCACAATATAATAAGGTGACGGAACTGTACCCTGGTCAGGGATAGGCCATACTGTAATGGTAGGGTTATCTCGCAACCTGTCTACCCATACTTGAATAGGTCTACCTTGGGTTAATTTATTGGGGATTGAAGCGTAGTTATCTACACTAATACGAGAAAGATTAAGATCAGTTTGTAAAGTAGCACTTCCTTCGTTAGTACGTATTACCTGCTCAAGCAAATCAATCGTATCCGCAGGAAGATCATACGTTGCCGTACCTTGCACTAGATTTACAAACCCTTCATCGATAGTCCACAGATTAACCCCACGATTAGCCCACTCAATGGTCAATAAATTCATTGAGCGACGTGCTGTTTTAAGGTCATAACCCGAATGAAGTTCCCTGCCAGCACGTTCAAATGCTTCTTCAGCAATTTCCGTGAAGTCCATTGTAAACGTAGCTGTGTTAGTGGTTGCCACTAGGCCATGCCCCTCAAGGTTTTAGCCAAACGCGCCCGTTGACCTAACTTGCCGGATTCTTTAGCTGCTGCATTCAACTTCTTGGAGGGTATTTTTTCCCCTTCCTTTATTCCAAGTTCTTTACGTAGCGCACCCGGTTTCTTAATAGCTTTCTGAATCCAACCACCGTCTTTCAATGCAATAGGCTTTTTGGCTCCAGGCATTTTACACGGGTTTATTTTCCCCATGCCTCGTGATCGCATCATGGTACATACCCCTATTTAGCTGCTTTTTTAGGGGCAGCTTTTTTCTTAGCAGCTTTCTTAGGTGCGGCCTTTGGTGTTTCTTTTGCGTTAGGATCAGGTCTACCGAATAAACCAGTCATAATGTTTCTCCTTAGAAACCAAATAAATTAACTTGATATAATTCTTCCGCGTGTATGACCGCGTTTCGCAATACCATCGCCACGGCTAGAAGCTGTACTTCTGCTTTTGCCTACCTCACCACCGCCCGACATCATAGTAGTAGCCCCGGAATACGCACCTTTGCCCATAGCCTTTTCCATCCCTTTGCTCTCATCTCTACGAGACTTGAGGCTTTGGGACTTCTTCCCATGCCTAGCACCTAAAGACTCATCTAGGCGGTCATTGTATCCCTGTTTTTTGACCTTACCGCCTTTAGCCATGCCGTCCATCCGATTCTTTTCAAAGCGTTTTTCCTTGTTTATACGCAAGCGTTCTTGACGCGCATCTCTACCTTCCGCGCCACCCATGCGTTCTTTAGGGGCAATACGGTAAACTTCATCATCAAGATTACGTAAAACACGCTTATCATGGGCCATTCCCCCACGAGCGTACCCCTTTTTCACAGCTTTACCCGGCTTCTTTTTAGTACTGTCAAAATAACTTGGCATATCTTTATTCCTCTTATCTGCGTTAGCAAACTCTTGTCCTACACTCTGCGGTACTCCCGCTTTTTTAGCAAATTTAGGGTTATTAGCTACTGCTGCCATAAATTTGGCTTGTTTCTTAGTCTTACTTGGCATTAACATTTCCACCGTTTTCTGGCTTGACGCAGCCTAGAATTAGGGTTCTTAGCTGCTTTTGGAAATTTTTTCATCTGACCAGCAGAACGTGCACAGAACGACTTACGCCGGGCTGCAGCTTTACTGCCTTTCTTTACTTTACCAGTAACGGCTGTCTTCAGTTTAGAGCCGGGGTTGTCCCTCCGGTATTTAGCCACACCCTTCTTGGTCATACCTGCACCAGATTTAGTCGGACGCTTCTGACCACCTTTAATGGTGTGGCCTTTCATAGTTCCCTTTTTCTTAGACGCTGGCATAAGACTTGGTTAAAGTTAAAACAAGCAAATAAGTATCTCCTAGTGTATGGTTAACCGTAGTAACTAAAATATCTCCTGTCTTACCACCGCCCGCATTATTTGGAATACCAAAAGCTGAGAAGTCGATGGTGTCTTCCCAATCCTGCGGCAGATTCAATAAAGGGACATTAGAGGTAGCATCCCACAACAGCTCTACCCCCATCCCAATATTGGAGAAAGTAATAGTCTGAAGGGTAACTCCGTTACAAGCTTGTCCTGTTATAGGATCAGCAGCTAAAGAATCAACATCAACTAAAACAGCCGCAGCTTGCCCCGTCCCATCACTGATATTTGTATATTTAAGGACAGCAGTACGCCCGCCGTCCTGTATTACTTGGCTTGTAAGTGCATCGGCCATAATTTACTCCTTAACATTAACTAAATGGAGTAGCTCCAGCCCCACCACCAGCTCCAAAACACACTGCTTCTACATACCATGTGTTGGCAGAAACAATCGTACATTTGATGATGCTGTCTATGTCACCACCCGTAGTACCACCATTCCAAGTGAAGGTAGTATCACCCGGTGTAGCTAGGAATGTTTTAGTAAGGCCAGCGGAATCTACAGACATTGCATACCCTGTAAACACATCAGACCCTGACGGCTTAATTACAAGATTATTAGCGAGATCATACCCACTAATAACAATTATCTGTGCACCAAGCTGGTTTTGCTGATCGGGTGCAGTAGGGTCAGTCGGTGGAGTAGTACTTGAGGGCACAGTATCCAGTACCGGTGGAAGCGTAAGTTGCCCTGCACCTGTACCGTTAGTTGAAGCATAAACATTGATAACACCCGCATTACCTGCGGTGATCGCTCCAGTAGGATTCTTACTAGAATCTAAGGTGGGTGTGGGGAAAATTGATAACTCCAGTGTGGTGTTATCAGCATCGATTTCTTGTGCTGCACCAGGGCCAGCAGAAACAAAACCATTAAGTGATCGGACAGGGCCGGAGAAAGTTGTTCTAGCCATTATGAGTTCCTCTCATGCGAGTTAGGGTATATCTGTCTGCATGAAGTCAGCCGGGCGCTGTCAGATATACCGGTTAGTCCCGGTAGGGTTGCAGTATATAGCAAAAACTTTTTTTAACACAATAAAAACCCCCGCACTAGGCGGGGGCTAAAATCAAGGAGTCAATTGATTTTAAGGGAGAACCCTTTAGGTAGCACCGGGGGAACCGTAGCAGCCAAGTGGGTCAGATACGCCGAAGCTGTATCGCTCACGAGCCTTATAACGGCTATTGCCAGTGTCAAAGTCAGCATCCATAGATGTAGACATTGGGGTACGGATAAAATGCTTCAATCCGTTTGGAACGTCAGTCATCAAGAACCACGCATTACCGTCAGTCAGGTAGTTATTAACTGTATAACCTTCTGGAACTGTACCGTTATTGCGAATTGCGTTGATGTCGTTATCAGCAGTGCTAACTCTAAGCTCAGAATCCATCAAGCGTGTAGCAACGAATTGCAACGCAGGTGGAATAACAAGCTTACGAGGTTTGGCTGCTATTAACAGACCGCGCTCATCAGTCCAGGCTGCTATTGAAATAACCGCTGCTTCCAAAGAAGTTTCGTTTAAATCAACACCAGTAGCTGGAGTATTTGCGTTTACACCGCCCGAAACTAAGGGGTGAGAAGTGTTAAACAAAGTAACACCATCCCCATAAGTAGGGCCACCAGCAAAGCCAGTATTTAGAATGGTCGCACCTTTAACCTGCTTGGTGTAAGCCATCGCTCTAGCTAATGCTTTCGTATAACGTGCAGAAAGCGAATCATATAGGTTGTCCTCAATAGCCTCTTCGGTTAGTGAGAATCCCATAGCAATCGTTTCATTTACGTAACGTGCTGTGTAAGTTTCCTGTGCATTGTCATACTGTATGGCAGCGCCTTCGTTTTTAACGGGGGCAGCACCAAAACCTGACAACTTTACTTCTTCCTCGAAGGAACGGTCAGAAGTCTCTGTTTCAAAGATTTCTTTGGTTTCTTCGCCGTATCGTGCGTACTCAAGGCCGAACAGGGCATTCAAACCCGGTAATAGTTCCTTGAGGAGTTGCGCTCGTGAAATAGCCATCTGTCAATCTCCTTAAGCTGTACCGGTATTGCTAGTGTATGAATGCGATCCGGGGTTAAATTTAACCACCACATCAGTGAACGCATCACCTACTTCACTGCCCGGAGCGTCAATAAAATCAACGACTCTAAAAGCAATACCTGTAGTTGCTGCGGTAGTTGCGTCCAAAGCAACATTTGAATTACCAGTAGCAGTGCTTCCAGTGCTAGTGGATTGAACTGCTGCTAGTGGTGCATTCATGCCCAATGTAGCTTGGGCCATTGTTGCATCAGCTTGGACTTGGAAAGCAACCTGGGGGTCATCTACGATGAACGCCAACGCATCAGAAGCCACTGTACTAGCTGGCCAATACTGACGGTTAACAAAACCCAGTGTTGCATCCGTGTAAGAACAACCCATAAACACACCAATCGTACCGGCGGGGAATGGATCACCTGCGGAACCTATATCCGTACACAGTTCAATAGTACCTGTAGCATTAATTATGACGATTGAGCCATAAAAAATATTAACAGCATAACCGGACGCAATAGGCAACTTGCGAGTAGCTCCTGCATAAGGAGTACCACTCACTTCGTTTATGGGTCGAAACCCATAAGGGGTAGCTGTAGTAGCCATTTAAATCTCCTAATTATCCTTTACCGAAAGTAACCTTAGAAGACCGTTCATTAAACAAAGGCATTCTAGGATCAGACTCTCGCATTAAATTATTGTCTACAGAACGTATTTGGGCTTCACTAGATTCTTTATAGTAAGCCTTACGTTCTTCAACAAGCTCTGTGGGTGCTTTACAAAGCATAAGACCGCCCATAACAATATTGTCTTTGAAACGGTCATTTTCGATACTCACCAACTGAATCTCAGGGTGATCCGAAGCTTTACATGGCTCCCATCCTTCTCGTAATTTAGAAGAAACATTTGTAGGATCAGGCTGTCCATTGGTACTGACACGTACCCAGTGAAAAGTCCAACCGTCTTGTGGGGTAGGGTCAGGTAATAGCTCTGGCCTTTTCCACGCAGGTTTACTAACCTTTTTCTCTTTGGTGTCCAGTTCTCTGTCTAGTCTGTTTTCCATTAGTTTTGTTTCCTCATCAGTTCAGCAACCTGTTGGGCGTAGTCTTCCAGTGATACACCTAGCCGTTTCGCAAGAGCTACTTGTGTTTGCGATAATGTCACCTTCTTTGGTGACGTGCTCCGCGTAGCGGGTGCAACCACATTACTCGATTTTTGCTTGCGTTCTACTGGTTCATCTTCTATCCCCTCGTCAAACTCATCGGGGAATAACTGTCGCATCCGAGAATTAATTTTCTCGTAGTATTCATCTGATTGAGGGCTTGTACCCTCTTTCGTTAATTTTGTGTGCAATCCCAACGCTAGCGCTGTCATCTCATCGTTAGAGCCAAACCAAGCGTTTTCTTCACGCCAGGCTTCGGCTTTCTCGTCTGTAACAGGTTGTTGTGTTGGAGTTAATTGAGATTGAACAGGATTTTGTGGCGCTTGTAAAGCTGCTTCTGCTGTAGTAGCACGAGGCTTTAACCCTTTTACTTTTTCTGAGCGTATCTGCGCTCTGTTCAATTCTGCTTGAGCAGCCACAATCGCATCAGGCTCCCCACTTTCATACGCTTCTTTGTATTTTTTACTGGCTATTGCCACTTCACTTTCAGTTTGTTTTTTAGCTGACTCAATTAAAGTGTTATGACTTTGGTTTACACTACCCTTAAGCTTTTTATTTTCCTCCACAAGCTTCTGGGCATAGGTAATAGCTTCTTCCTTTTGACGCTCTGCACTTTCTTTAGCTCGGCGTTCATCATGGTAGCCCTTGCTAAAATGCTTAATACGTTTTTTAACTTTCTCCGAGTAGTTTTCTAACTCTTCGTCAGTTACTTCTTCAGGAGGAGTAGAAGACTTACGGCCCCTATCGGCTTTAGGAGTATCGTCTACTACTTCAACTTCAACTTTGTCCTCGTCTACAACTTTTACTTCTGTAGGTTCTTTCTTAGGTTTCTGTATCTCTTCACGACCTACAGCCCCCTCTACTTCTACTTCAGAAGTTTCTTCGGCGTTTTTTACGGCTACTTCCTTTCCTTCCTCCGCTTTATCAGGATCAGGAAATTCATACTCTACTTGTTGCATTGGCATAATTTATTCCTCAGTTTGCACGAGTCACTACACTCGGATCATCAACAATGGCTTCAATAGAATCGTCATTCATCAGACGATACTCTTGAGCGCCTACCTTAAACCTTGTACCAGTATTAGCCCTAAACATCACATAGTCCCCTTGTTTACACCACGGGCCAGTGGGGAACCTGTCTTTATCTGCATAAGCTTGCTCTCCCATGTCGAGTACCAAACCTATAGTAGAAAGAACATAGTCATCCCGCAGAGTTTTAGTCGCTTTGACTATCTCTCCACCAAATGTCTCATCCACATTCGGTAAGGCGATAAGCAGCCTATACCCTACAGGTTTGGGGATAAGCGCATCATCTAAGGCTTCTTGCGCTATCTCATCTATTCTTATTTTTTCTTTGCGTTTCTTTTCTAACGCGGTCATTTCAGTCATCTTCGTCTTCCATATAATTGCGCGAGAGGTCACTTATTTCTCGTAATGCGGTGTCAAGACCCCGAATAGCACCGCACACTTCTTTATAAGCGGCGTAGTCTTTAGCTGCACCGGATCGTATAAAGTCTTCGCTAGACCTTTTGTGGTCTGTAAGTTTATCTGTTAGCACGTCAAAGACGGTCTTAGCCATTATCTATCCTCTCTGTCATCGCGGTAGGCTTCAGACGCATCACGATGCGCTTCTGCTCTAGTTCGTTTTTCTTCGTCAACAGCTTTAGCCATATCAATAATGACTTTCGCTTCTTCCATATCATTTTTGGCTTCGGCCGCTTCGTTCTGCGAAGCAATACGTTGCGCTTCCAGTACGATATTCGCTGCTGATTTCTCTTTATCGAGTTGTATACGTTCCTGGTCAAGCTCCACATCTGCCACATCTTTCGCTGCTTTACGCTGCGCGTCCTGTTCTTTTATTGCCAGTTCACGTTGCTGCATTTGAATGATGGGGTCTTCAGCAATCTCTTGTGCCTGTTGCTGGGCAGCATCCGCTTGTTTCTCTGCAGTAAGTTGCATAGCTGCTTTAGAGATCAGACCCGCCAGTCTAACTTCAAACTCTTCAGGTAGTTCTTCGTTAGGCGGTGGTAGAGTTTGCCCTAGGGTTTGCTCTAGTTGTTGTCTATATAGGAAGGCCGTGTGCTCTGCAATGTGGGCTTGTAGTTCTCCCACAATTTGGTTTGCCATTGGGTTCTGCCCAATCGTTGCAGCCATCTGCGGGTCTTCTAAAAAGGCTTGGTGAGTTTGTATGTGTGCTTGGTGATTCTGATACAAGAATGCCTTTATAGGTTTACCCACTAACGCATCCATGTTCTCACTAACTGGGTCTTCAGGCTTCATGTCGTCATCTGTTGGAACTAACTTATCCGCATTCTTAATGCCTAAGACCTCGATCATCTGCCTATGTAGCTGAGGCAAATCGTAGATTTCAGGGGAAGCCTGTGCCATCTGTAGTACTGTCTGATATTGCACAACTCGTTGTGCCATCGTACTACTGTTGGGGTCGCTGACAGGAATTACTTCCACCGTGGCATAATCGGCTTGGCGGGCGCGAGGGGTACCACGGTCAGGCTCATAACCATACTCTAACGGTGCATACTCAGCCATAATCGCCCTAAGCAGTTTAAATTCCTGCTTCATCGCATAGTGAACACGCGATTGGACTGCAGCCATTGGCTTTAAGGTACGCTCTAGTAGAGCTAATGTTGTCCCGACAGGCGCATTTGCGCTCATATCGGAGATATTCATGTCAGAAATAGCCCCTAACCTGCGACCTTCCTCGGTAATCTTGTCTAATAGCGCCAATAACGTCTGACTTGGCTCTTTATAGGGCAACGGCAGGATATTTTCACGAATTGAGCCGCTTGGTACATCCACATCTCGGAATTCCCCCGGTGCTATGGGTGTATCACCCGTAGTTACACGCATTCCACGGGATTTTAGACCCCCTGGCAGGTTAGAAAGCGTACCTGCGTCAACTAATTGACGTATCAGGGACGTTCCAGCCCGTGCATAACCACCAATAATGTGAATTAAACCAAGACCATAGAAGCCAAACCCTGGAACATACACATAATGTACAAAATGTTGACGCTTTAGCTTTAATGGGTCGTCAGGATTCCAGTTTCTGCGTACTGCAAGTACTGTTGCGGTGCCTTTCTCAATAGTAATAACGTAAGGTTTGGCTATTTGCAGCGAATCTGCGTCTTTATCAGCCCCATCTACCTCATCAATCACTATATCTGCGTGGATTTCATAAACTGCGTAGCGATCATCCGTAGAAAGAGAGATTCCGGCCTGTTCAGCCTTGGCTTCCTCAATATCTGTAGTAAAAGCAACCGGATCACCAAGGTCTACTTCCCGATAAAACCCCGCATCTTGAAGTTTTACCATCTCATTCTTGGTTTTACGCATCACATGTGTGACACGCTCGGCTGATTCCAGATTAGATGCGCCATACGGGACGATCATATCTTCTGCTGGAATGTAAATTGCGGTCTGCCGGTCGAGGTTGGGATCAAAATAAATCTTTTTGAAGGCCGATCCTGCTAATCCTAAGCTGTAAAGCATACGTTCGTGTTCAGGGCGGTACTCCACCATGACATCCGTAAGCTCGTAGTTCATATCGGTTTTAACGCGCAGGGCTGCATCTTCTTTATCCCGCGTTATTTCACCTAATATTTGTGTTTTTACAGGGCCAGCGGCTGGAAATGTCTCACTCATGGCCTCTGCTTGGAACCTTATAGCCGCTTCAGCCAATACGGTGCTGTACACACCACAGGCATTTTCCCAGGGTTCAGTCCTATCCTCGTAACTAAAGCCCAGAACCTCTAGCCCTTTAACAAAAGTTTCAGCCCAGTCACGGCGAGAGCCTATATCCCCATCTACCGCTTCTACTAATTCACTGGATAAGTGGTTTAATTGCCCCTCCTCCATGTATTCTGCAAGGTTTGCATCAAACGGAGCATCATTAATGTCTGTCCCCACTGCATCCGGCACAAGAGTAATCTCCATACTCCCGTCTTCCAGCGCTACTACGTCAGGCTCTATTTCAATTTCGATAGCTTCTGCCCCTTCAACTGTTTCCCCTTGGGGGGCTGTAAACATACTTCTCTCAATAGCCATTAGTAGTACCCGCCTCTACGTTGTTTAAAGTACCTAACCTCATCTTCCTGATCTGAAGGTAACCTTACAAAACCGCCTTTTCTGTATCGCATTAGTGCCAGTGACACAGAATCCACATAGTCATCATGTTCCCCTGCCGGAAAGCTTGCTACCTCGTCAATAACTTCTTCCGCCCAAGGGCGGTTTGGTGTCCATACCATACCAGAAGCAAATAAGTCAGACACGGAATTAAGCCGCGTTATCTTGTCATTACCCCGTGTGGGGGTGAACTCCTGCACCGGTATCCCCATCGCCCGCATCTCGTAGATCAGCGGCGCACCGGATGCTTTCTTTTCCACAATAATGGAGTCTGGTTCCCAACTGTCGTACTGCTCTATAGCCACCTTCTTCAGTCGCGGAAACTCCATCCGTTCCCTGAACGCATTGAGCAGTATGATGTTTGCTTTGTTTACCCCCGCGTCATCAGGGTGGTAGAACACTCCCCACGTAGTAAGGGCCGAATAGTCAGCCCGGTTATTCTTCTCGAACGCTGTATCCCAGGCCATCAGAATATACTCACAAGGCGGGGGTTCTTCCTCTTCCCACACTTGCCACCACTCACGTTTAACAATAGCTGAGGTATCAGACGTAGGATGTTGCTGGTACTGAGCCATCCACTTGGCATTGGGTAGTTCCTGCTTCAGTACATGTAACTCATCCCGCGACCAGAACTCAGGCCACAGGGGGGTACCACTTGGCATAAGTGCAGGAAATTCAATGACTTCCCACGCATCGCCCCCACGCTCTGCTTCTGCTTTTAACACCTTCGCCGTCAGGTCACGCAGGCTCCAACGGGTCATTACAATGACGATTGCCCCGCCTGGTTGTAGTCTCTGTCGTGGCCCTGATGTGTACCACTCGTAGGTCTTGTCGTAAATATCAGGGTTTATCTCGGCCAGTGCTGCTTCCTGTTCCGAGTGCGGGTCGTCAATAATCAGTAAATCCGCACCTTTACCAGTAACCGCACCGCCAACACCAATCGCAAAATAGTCACCGCCTTTACTGGTGTTCCAGCGTCCTGCTGCTTTTGAATCCGATGACAGGTGTAACTCAGGAAATATGGCACGATAATTGTCCTGATCCACCAGGTTCCTAACCTTACGACCAAACCCTACCGCAAGCTCTGCGGTGTGCGAAGTCTGAATAACTTTCTTATGGGGGAACTGCCCCAGAAACCACGCAGGCAATAAGTAACTAGCAAACTCAGATTTAGTATGACGAGGAGGCATATTAACAATGAGGCGCTTACACTCACCACGAGCCACCCGCTCAAACGCTTCAGCCATTTTCCCATGATGCTTCCCGCTGATAAACACAGGCCACATCTGCTTTACAAAATCTATGAACCGCGTCTGTGCTTTCTTTTGTTCTTTAAGTTTATCCAGATGATCCAGCTCGGCCAGCAGTTTTTCCTGCTCAGGCAGAGACAACATAGGAAGTATGGCAGGTATATCCTTAAGGCTGAGGTCATCAAAAGGAGATGCTTCAGGCATCCAGCTCTGCTCCTTCCTCACCTAACGCCTCGTCCAGGCGCTCTTCCATAGGTGCTACGTCTATTACAGTAGCATTAAGAAGGTTCTTCACCCGGTCTTTAATGGCTTTCTCTAGGTCTTCAGGATTCTTATAGTTTATTGTTAGCTCGCTACGCTCAGTAAATACCCCTATATCGCTATGTTTTCCTAGCAATTCCAAGGCTTTAAGTTCAAAACGAGGGTCACCACAGTTAGCTATCTCCATTAGCTTATGCGTTATGGCAGCTCTGGCTTCTGCTGCATCCATAGCGAGTTGTTGGCCGTACATACGCAGAAACGACGCTGCTGCAAAAGCTGTAGGCGGGTGGGTCAAATCAGCAGTTTTAGTTCGTTCGGCTACTGCTTGAAGGAGTTGTTTCTCTCTTTCCGCATCTTCTTCAGTAACCTCAAGCTTCGCACCTAATGATTCCTGTAACTCTGCCGTGTTGCCAGCCACCTCGACCTCTTTAATGCGGGTCGTAGGTTTTTCCTCTGCCAAATCGTAAGGAACAGGGTGATCTTTAGTGGGGTCTATCTGTACCACAGACATGTCGCAGGTATCCAATACCGGTTTCGCGGAGTATATGGGATTACTTAAGTAGGGGCAAGTTACTCGGTTTCTCGTTTTCTCTCGTTTCGTGCATTTCCGAGTTCCGACTTCTTCTCGTTTCTCTCGTTCCCCCTATAAGGGGAACGAAACGAGTCCCAAAAAAGCGAGTAGTACCCCCTTTGTTTTCCTTCTGGGACTCAAGTAGGGGGGTGTTTCCCTGTGAAGGGGGGTGGGGTGCGACCTGGATTGTTACAAAAAGAGGGGGTGGGGTTGTGAAAATGTGTAATCTGATGTGCATTTTATTATGTAAGGGAAGGCGGGACTCCTACACGCCCTGCGCGGGGGGTGGGGGTAGGTAGGTGTACCTACCTTGTCCTATGTACCACACTTTGGTAGTCTTGGGATTGAGGTCGGGCAATGGTGCGCGATCCATTAACAAGGTAGGTACACCTACCTAATCGGAGAATCACATGAACAAGAAAACACAAAAGAAACCAACCGCTCAAAAGCCTATCGCGAAAGCATTAGCGACTACAGTAGATATTTCTATTCCCGCCGCACTTAAGAAGCAAGCCGGTATCATTGTCGAAGCGGCCAACGCAGAGCACTTAGCTAAAGGCGAAAAGAACAAAGTCTACGCGCAAGTCGGCGCTGTAATTGATAAGCATGCGCCTGCACTTCCATTAGTTGCAGGTAATGTCAATGCACAGTATTCGACATTTAAAGAGGCACATGGCACCGACCGCTTTAGTGCTAGCGACTGGCGCACAGCGCGCTCTTTCATCAGTACACTGCGGCTAGATCATGAGAAAAACGGGCGCGAGGGCGTGGACTTCAAGACCATCTTGCTAGATGTTAAGCGTAATTGCATGAACTGGGAAGGCACGCAAAAACGTGAAAAGGCAATCGTTCGCGCTACTAAAGCAAAGCTAGTCAATCCTGCCGGGAAGCAAGCGGCTAAGCCATCGCGCAAAAAGGCAACCGCTAAAACGCTCACCAGTGCTATGTTTGATGAGCAGCTAAAGACGCTTATTGGTATCCATACCCAGATAACCGATAAAAACCAAAGCGGCGCGACTCCAGCGTTTAAGAAGCATTGGACACAAGTACAAAAAGCTTTGGTTAAACTAGAAAAAGTTAGGACTACTTACACCGCTTCATTATCTAAGTAGACTAATCAGCTACAAATTAAACCCCGCCATGCGCGGGGTTTTTTTATGCCCACAAAAAAATTTTTTGTCATAGTACCTATGATAGTAGCCTAGCTACTGTTATAGATAGCCTAGCTACTGCTTTGTGGTACAGTGTTATGTTTGCATAATACTGTTATGCTTTAATGTTACGCGCTATGCTGCTGATCTTATTCAGCAAACTACCTATTGTTACATTGTTACGCCCAAAAACTACTTACCCCCATCTTTAGAGAAAAAGAGCTTCTCTGCTCATGCACAAGCACACACAAAAAATAAACCCAAACATCGTCGTGTGATTCTAAAATTACGTAACAATATAACAATACAATACTATAAATAAATAAAGTCCACGCTCCACTAAGGACGCAGCCGTTTTTCTATTGTTACATCACTACATAACAAACGTAACAAAGCAGCCCTTTTTCGTAACATTCCGACCTACACATTTTATCAAAATATATTACAATTAGCCTTGTGTTAATGTACCACAAAGTGATATCATCGGGAGATTTTGAAAATTTAAGTTTTTTTAGATCAGAGAGTTAAAACTAAACGCACCACTAACAAGGTAGGTAAACCTACCTAGGAGAATAGAACATGGGAACAAAAGACTACGAAAACATCGATGATGCAATTAGAGACTTGGAGAGGTTTCATGACGCTCTGTTGTTTGTTGAGGGCGATCTAACTGGGCAGATTGACAGCGGGACATTTGCGCCCCATTTCTACCTTACAGCCGTTGGCAACATAGAGGCGGCAATAAACCAATTAAAACTAGCATCTTTATACTTAGCCAGAGAAAGAGCTGGCAACTTTTAACCCATTCACTAAGGAGAACAACAATGAGTCTTGAATTAATACTGGCGGCTACCATCGCCACTCAAATAATCGTAGTGCTACGCATGCACCGACTGCGACTACGCATGGAACGATGGGAATTGTTTATGTTCGATGTCATGCGCGAAGGCGCACCCAAGCTGTATAAAAAGTTTAAGGAATGGGAGACACAACAATGTTCGGACAAATAACAGACTTACCATACTTAGGCAGTTACACAGACGCGCTATTCCACTACGACTCAATCGTACCGCTACGGGGTAGCTTTGACCTGCGGCCTATCTGCCGTACCTCAACGGGCAGACGCAAGAAGCACATGATTATACGCAAGCGCAGCGACGGGCGTATTCAGTGCCAACTCTATAACACCGAGGTGCTTACCTTTTACCCTAACGGTGATGTGGTCTTTCATAACGGTGGTTACGCTACATCTACAACGCACGGCTTTGCCAATGCCA
>VTLG01016619.1_pt1 | contig 22791 bp, 21 predicted proteins | sample 4694571 | NCBI WGS metagenome assembly VTLG01 (sample SAMN12604809, study PRJNA352737) | marine metagenome | biome: ENVO:00000447; feature: ENVO:00000209|ENVO:00000569|ENVO:01000036; material: ENVO:00002151; isolation source: viral sequences binned using virsorter ...
CTTTATATGACATAAATAGAAATAACAATCATACTTATTTAGAGTGGCAGAGACAACAATAAAACCATATAACCTTTCAATTGCGAAGAGTATCATAGGTCCTTTGGCACAAACTAGTCATTATCTTGTGACTTTTTCTGCTTTGACACCATCTGTCGAGTCTTATCTTGCTGATTATACTCGTATTCCTAATATCAAATCTTTTTTATCAAGAAATGTAGGTATACTATGTAATGAAGCTACTCTTCCTACTTCAAGTTTAGCGACAGCAGAAGTTAAAGATAACTTTATGGGTGTGCCTCAACAGTTTGCTCATACAAGATTCTATACAGATTTTAGTTATTCATTTTATATTGATGAGGATTATACACTTTTAAAAATATTTGAAGGTTGGATGGATTACATATCAAGTGGTGCAAATCAAGATGTAGAACAGGATCATCGTGCTTTTTATAGAAGATTTAGATATCCAGATTCATATAAATGCAATACCATGTATATCAATAAGTTTGAAAAAAATTATAAGAGAACTATAAGATATAGGTTTGTTAATATATTTCCTAAGAGTATTGATCCAATTTCAATATCATATGGTGCTTCTGATATACTTAAAGTTACTGTAAACTTTAATTATGACCGCTATATAGTAAAAGGTTAAAAAAACCCCTATAAATAATTCTACTGAATTGATAATTCATTATGCCTTTACCAAAAGTAAATACACCAACTTATGAGTTGGTACTTCCCTCCACAGGGAAAAAACTTAAATATAGACCTTTTCTTGTTAGAGAAGAAAAAATTCTAATCATGGCATTAGAATCTGAAGATGTGAAGCAAATCACTGAGGCAGTTATGGAGATACTTGAATCATGTATTTTGACAAAAGGATTTAAATTAGATAGTCTTGCGACATTTGATCTTGAATACTTATTTTTGAACGTTCGTTCTAAATCTGTTGGTGAAACTGTTGAAATTAATGTAACTTGTCCTGATGATAATAAAACTACTGTATCCATGTCAATTGACTTAGATACCATAAAGGTAGTTAAAGATAAGAAACATAAGAACACTGTAAAGTTGGATGATAGTTTATCACTTAAACTTAAATATCCATCAGTAGTTCAATTTGTTGAAAATAACTTTGAAGCAAGTGAAAAAAGTGAAGTTACAAATACACTTGACATGATTGTTTCTTGTATTGATACAATCTATACTGAGGAAGAAAGTTGGGATGCATCTGAGTCAACAAAAAAAGAACTTGAAGATTTTGTAGATCAATTAAATACAAAACAATTCAAGTCAATTGAGGACTTTTTTGCTACTATGCCAAAACTTACACATAGTGTTAAGGTAAAAAATCCAACCACAGGTGTAGAATCAAATGTTAGATTGGAGGGACTGGCAGCTTTTTTCAACTAGGTATGTCTCATACGAATCTTGAGTCATACTATAAAACTAACTTTGCCTTGATTCAGCATCATAAATATTCTTTAACTGAGATAGAGAACATGATTCCTTGGGAACGAGAAATCTATATTTCTTTATTGCAACAGTACATTGAAGAGGAAAACTTGAAGGTACAACAAAGAAAAAATGGATAAAACATCCGCAGCATACGAAAATTTTTCTAAAAAAATGGAAGCCATGAGTGGTGGACCTAAAATTGGTAGGTCAACTATGAAGATTGGTGGTGGTTTAGGTTTGGAAGGTAGAGTTGCTAATAATGAGAAAAAAATTTCAGTGCTTAAAAATATATTCAAAGCACAAAGACAAGAGATAGGTGATAAAATTACACCGAAGGTTAATACTTTGGAATTATCATTAAATGAAACATCAGAGATATTAGGTGTTATCACAGAAAAATTATCTCTTGATATGTCTCAGAGATTAGCAGATCAAAAGGCATTATTTGACGCACAAAGAAAGAAAAATATAGATGATAAAAAAGATGCAGCTGAAAATAAATTAGAAGAGAAGAAAAAATCAAAAATAGGTTCAAAGATAGCAAAGGCAGTTATTAAACCATTTGGTAATTTGTTTGATAACTTGTTAAATTTGGCTGGTATTTTAGGTGGTGGACTACTTGCTACAAATCTTGTTAGTAGACTTGATGATGATAAGTTTATAGGTAGAATACAAGACATATATGACTGGACAACTAAAAATTGGAAAGCGATTGCAATAGGAGCAGGTGTAATAGGAACAATATTTGCTGCTGGTGCAATTGCTAACTTTATAAGTGGTGCAGGTATTGTTTTTGGTGTTTTAACAAATCCAATTTTCTTAATCGCTGCTGGTGCGATTGGATTGGCATTTTTAGGTAAACATATCATTGACAGAGTAGCTGATTATTATGCGGATGATGATGATAATACAAAGAATTTTGTAGGTAATCCACCACCAAATGCACCTGAAAACCCAACTCGTGGTGACTTTTTTGTAGATAATGATGGTAATATCTGGATATTTCAGGGAGGATTAGCTGATTCATCACATGGTGGATGGACAAAGAGTGGAAACATTGACAGTTGGAATAAACTGAACAAAAATAATTCTTTACCAAAGGAGGGAACATTTTTTGAAGGCACAGATTTAGAATTTACAAGAAATAATTTAACTGATGAATATCAACAAAACTTATTGAATGAACAGACTGGTGATTCTTTATTAAATTTTGTAAATAAGAATGAAGAATTAAGAAACTTAATTAAAGAAAAAGATCTTTCATCAAATATTATTGAATTAGACCCAATAGACTTAACAACTGCTAAGAAAAATATGATTGGTCAGATGAGTATCAATCCCGCCACAGGATTACCAGATGTTAATTCAATGAACTTTGCTAATCCATATATGGAAATATTCCCAGAAATAGCAAACTTTGATGACGTAGTATACTCATAATGGAAGCAGCAGAAAAACTAAAAATATCAGCAGAAAATCTCAATAGTATGTTGACTACTTCTTTACAGAGAATTTCTGATACGAGAAAAAGAACAAGAAAATTGAGAGCTGTTTCTATTTTAAGAAAAAGAAGAAAGAAAAAGGAAGCAAAGATTGAAATACCATCTGTCTTTAAGAAGTCTGCTGATAAAATAAAAAGTAAAGTGGCAGGTGGAACAGGAAATCTGTTTGGTAACATACTTGGATTTGTATCATTAATACTGTTAGGAACAGCACTTACTAATATAGAAACAATTCAAGAGAAAATTAAAGAAGCAAGAGAAGCTTTAACTGAAAAACTTAAACCTGTTATGAATATTGCAGAAAAAGTTTTTGAAGTATCAGCACTTTTTGTGGATGATTTTGGTAGTCAACAAGAAAGGGAAGAAGAGTATAACAAACTTGTGAAAGATATTGAAAAAATGAAAAAAATTCAAAAAGATTTTGAGAATGTTAGTTTTCAGTATGAATCAATGGGAAAAACATACAAAGATGTTGAAAGTGGAGAATATGCCGAAGGTCAGGGATTTGTATTACAAAAAAAAGGTACGCTTTCAACAGGTGAAACATTTAAATTTAATCAACAGCAGAATTCATTTGTTGTCACTGGTCGAAATGGGAATAAAAAAACTTACTCATATGATGAATTTCTTCAAAAATATGGTGCAACAGATATGACTAATATAATTACCCCAGAAGGATATAAACCAGGTGATGTAATGTCACAGGAGGATTTTGATAAACTTTATAACCGTGAATCTGCGTCAATAAATAATAATGATAATAATAGTAGTCTAGTGGCATTTTCTGGTATGAATAATGGTAATGATTTTCTATTTGATTTTGATGAAAATTTATTCACAGACATGAATTCAACTACTTACCTTCAAGTAATCTACGCAGATAAGGAGATGGTATAATGGGATCAGCAGCAGGACAACCAAATTATGGTATATTTGAAGTTGTAAAAGGTAAAAATAGTTATAATGTTTTAGAGGGTGCATCACAGAAAAAAAATATCACAGTTGATATTAAAGGTAAAATTCTTGCGTTTAATTATTATGAGAGTTTATATTCCCCAATGGTGACTTCAAGTTTTGTAGAGATAGACACTGGTGGAACTGTTGGAAGTTTTAAGGATGATTTTGCTTCTACTTTTAAAGATGGGTTGCCAGTTACGGGATTTGAGCAAGTTAGAGTAAAAGTTTATTCACCTGGATATACAGCAGTTAATTGGACAAGAAACGATAGAAGATTTGTAATTACTGGAAGTCCATTTAATATTGATGAGGGCACAAGGCAAACTGCATATTTTCCAATGATATCAAAGAATTATATGGATGCTGCAAGTAAACCTGTGAAGACTATATATCCAGATTCAAAGATAAGTGATATTGTTAAAAAAATGTTAGATCAGGCAAAGTTACCTTATAAGAAAAAAAATATAGAAGAAACAGAAAATACAATGAAACTTGATGGAAAGAATGAAAATGTCATTGATACTATTCTTAAACTATGTCCTCAATCAATAGCTGTTGATGGTGATCCTGGATTTTTCTTTTATGAAAATAGTGAAGGATTTAATTTTAAATCAATTCATAGTATGATAGTTGAGGGTAATGAACGATTACAGGATAGGCATGGTTATGCTAGTAAAGCCACTTACGTTTATAAAAAGGGTCTTGTTGTTAATTTAAACGAGGATGGTAATGATTTTAATGTTTTAGCACCACCCACTGTTAGAAGAGATCAAGATGTTTTAAATGCTATAAAAAATGGTCAGTATAATGTTCGTGTCTGCACTCGTAATTTAGCTACTGGTGAAGTTAAGGAAGAGTTTGTGAGTATATTCAACAACGACAAACTTGTTACATTGGGGAGCAGTGAGGAGATTGTAATAAATCCCGATAATGATCAAACTGATTTAAATAATTATTGTCGAACATACATGTTTGAATTAGCACCTGGTGCCACAGTTGATGGAGTTAGTGAAAGCACGGGAAATAGTCCAGATAAATGGCTTGCAAAATCAATTATGAGGTATAGTCTTCTACACGCACAATTAGTGAATATTATTGTCCCATGTAATCCAAATTTGACTGTTGGTAATTGTATTAGATTAAATATTGAAAATATTACACAAGATAATAAAATTGAGAAAGAAGACAATGATCATAGAAGTGGTAATTATTTGATTATTCATTTATGTCATGCATTTACTCCTAATAATTCATTTACTTCACTTACACTTGCTCGTGATGAATACGGTCTTAATAAAAAGATATAATTATGGCAAATAAATATTTTCACGAATCTAATAGAAAAACAAAATATGGTGAACATGATGTTAAGTTCTGGATAGGAACGGTTGTTTCTTATGCAGTTCAAAAAGAACAGATTGAAAAAGGTTTTGGGTGGATGTATAAAGTTCGTATTGATGGTGATCATGCGGTGGGTGCTGATAGTATAAAAGATGAACAATTAAGTTATGCATATTGCATACTTCCTACCACAGCTGGTTCTGGTGCTGCTTATAAAATGAGATCTGTTCGAGTAAGTCAAGGTGATACAGTGTTTGGTGTTCGTGGGGGTGGAAAAAATGCACCACACTTTATCATAGGTGTATTTCCAAGAACAAGATTGACAAAAAATTCTTCTGGTAATTTTGGATTATTGTCAGGTTTTTATGGGTCACTTAATAAAAATGATACTTTAAGTGGTGAATTTAATGATCAAATCGGACCTGCAACACCAGGTGTTACTCCACTTGACCCTAAGTTATATAATAAATCAAACAGTGATAATCCATCAGAAAACGTAGCACAATTAGGGTATGATGTAAATCAGGATGGTGAAATTGATGATGTTGAAGCAAAGTTAACACCCCCAAGAATTGCAGGGGATACTCATTGGGATGAAGGTGAACCAATCAATTCTGAACAACTTAAATATATTTTATCTAATCAAACTCAAGTTGAAATAAAAGAGGATGACCTGACCAAACCACTTCGTGTAAATGGTCAAATTGTGGGATACGAACAAGTGGGTACAGGTAAATATGAGACAGTTAATTTAATGGAAAATGAAGCATCTATCGCCTATACAACAAAAGTATTAGATCAAGCAGTGACACAAAATATTGGAGGTATTGACAAGAACATGGCTAATGATGTACTTACCGAACTTAGAAATGGAAATCCACAACAAGCTTTGGAACTCATCTTCCCACCACCTCTCCCAACTAGCGACTAAATAATACTATGACAACAATACCCGTAGCCGTATCATTAAAGTGTACTACCACTGCCGAAACTGGTAAAATTGAAGGACCTTTAAATAAGTTCTTGAATAAAGCATCAAAGGGGTTAGGTGACGCTTTTGATATGGTAGGTGAACTTGATACTGCTGTCAGTGAAATATCTGATGCTATGTCTGGTCTTACCAGCAAGATGAGTACTTTATTACAGGATAAACTGGGTGAGTTTATTAATACTGGTATGTTAGCGGCAAAAAATCATATTTTTAATACAATTGCAAATCCCTTTGCTGCTATTGCTCAGAATAGTGCGTTTGCAAATGCAGCAGTTAAACCAATAACTGGATTAATGGGTGCTTTTGGATGTCTTGGCTCTACAATTAAGAAGGCATTAAAAGGTACAATTAAAAATCTACTTACTAATATGATAAAGAATGGGTTTATTAATCCATTAGAATGTGCTGTTGAAGACTTCATTGGAGCTATGACTGCTAAAGTCACAAGTTTAATGGACTCCATCGTAGGTCCTCTTATCAATCCAATCAATAGTCTATTCAGTATAATAGGTAAAGGGTTTGGATCTGTAACAAGTTTTCTTGGTAAAGGTCTTAACATTTTAAGTAAAGTTCAGGGTTTACTTAATTGTAAAGAAGGTGGAACAGAGTGCACTATACAAAAAGAATACAAACTTCATGTTGGATCAAAACCATCTACTTCTGAATCTCGTAAAAACAATAAAATTGCAAGAGTTTTTGATAATATGTCAGACAAAATATCAAATGATGACGGTACTGGACTTATTGGTAGAATGGATAAGAAAATTAAGAACTGGGAGGGTGTAGAACGTGTAGATGAAAATGGTGATCCATACACCCCAACATGTAATACAGGAAATATTTTTGATTGTGGATTACCAAGAATTGAATTCTTTGGTGGTGGAGGAGAGGGTGCAGTTGGTGATGTAATACTTGGAAACTTCATTAAGGAACTTGATACTACGATTGAAAATACAGAAATTGTTGTTGATGGATCTACAACTACAGTAGGTGAACAAACAATGGGTGGCACTCTTCTTGAAAATGTAAAAACAACTGGAAGTATCATTGGTGTTGACATCACATATCCTGGTGAAGGATATACAGAAGAACCAATTGTCTCATTTGTAGACAACTGCGACAAGGGATATGGTGCTTATGGTCGTGCTACAATAGATAAAGATCCAAATTCACCTACATTTGGGCAGATTACTGGCATTCTTATGATATCAGAAGGAGAAAACTATCCAACTGGCGAGATTGGTGATGCATATGTTGATAGAATTGTGGTTGAAAATGGTGGATCAGGATATACATTAGAAGACAAAATTGAAGATTTTGAGATTTGTGGTGTTGATAGTAATGGAGCAATCACAAAAGTTTGTGTGAATGATAAACCATATCGTTCTTTACCATCTTTAAATGTTCAAGGTGAAGGTAAAGGTGCAATTTTAACACCTGTTATGACACGTAGACCTAGAAAAATGGGAGTTGTAACTGTTATTGATTGTATTACTCCACGAGGAAATATTGTGGGATATGTTAATGGAAAAGAATATAATGGTCCTTTCCATGTTCATCCAGAAACAGGTCAGAAGATGGTTGGTATAGCACATACAACCAGAGCTCATGCTACAATATATGATACTCCACAAGAAAGTTTGAGAGGAGGAACTTCATCGTCAAATGTAGGTTCAACAAAAGTTCAATTACGTTCAATTCAAACATTAATCACAGAAAGTGAAACAGATGATACACCACCAAGTTCACCACCACCAAGTTCACCACCACCAAGTTCACCACCAAGTAGTGGTGGCGGTGGATATGGAGGAGGATATTAATGTCTGAAAGTAAAAGTGAAAGTAGAGTTCTAGATGTTTTTGGTCCTAATCTTGTTATAGAGACTAACGGACCTGTGGGTTTAGGAGGACCAGTTGCATATCAATTATATGCAACTACAGATAAGGGTGCAAAGTGGCAACAAGTCTTGCATGGCAGTGGTTTATCAAGTATGGAAGCAAGTCATACACTTGAAATACAAACTGGTAAAGAAAATAAAAAAGGATCAATAAGTTACTTGGCAATGGCACATAAAGGAGATATGTGCATGACTGCTTCAAATGGATGGGTAAGAATTTATGGAAAAAATATTGCTTTAGAAGCGACTGATGAACTTCTTTTACAAGGAAAAAAAGTAATTCTTGGGAATGGAGATGGAACAACAGATCAAACAGAAATTGTAGGTAGTAAAATTTCTATAAATGCTGCACAAGAACTTATTGTGGTCGGATCGCAAAAAATATCAAAAAGTAGTAGGGGTCTTTTATTAAAGAGTGCAGTTATTAACGCAATGGCAAGTAATCCTGCAAGTGCATCGTTGATAGCAGCTTTTGTTCCAAGTGGTTTTGGTGCAAGAATTAGACCAGGAGAAAGATGACATTACCAGGAGAATCAGCTAATACACAGACGCAAAGTGGTGATTCCGTTTTTGAGAATGTCTGGGTTTTTGGTAAATTAAATTATACTTTTGAAAGGGATGATTTAGGGATAAGGTCAATTGATGTTAGAGAACCATCAATTTTTCAAAAAACTGTAACTGCCACATCCTTCATTGGACCTGCAACGCAAGTCACAGTTGAAGATGAAAATGTAGATACAGAATGTTTTCCAATATTTTCTAAGGATTCCACTGGTAATGTTGAAACAAAAACAGGAACTACCCTCAGATTTAATTCATCAAATGGTACTTTAAGAGCAGAAAAATTTTCTGGTGATGGTTCGTTACTAACAAATATACAAGCAGGACAAGTACAGGGTAACAGTATATTTGTAACTGGTATGATCATACTGTGGTCTGGTGCAGAAGTAGATATTCCAACAGGTTTTACCTTATGTAATGGTCAGAACAATACACCCGATCTAAGAGATAGATTTGTTGTAGGTGCAGGAAATAATTATAACGTAGATGCAACTGGTGGATCTGCAGATGCAACATTAGTATCTCACCAACATAGTGCTGGAAGTTATTCAGCAGTATCAAATGGTGGTCATACTCACACTTATAATTTTAGGTCAGGAACAGAAAGAGCTGATAATGATGAGGATCATCAAAGAAATAGTGGTAGTCAACAATATAATACAGGAAGTAGTGGTGCTCATACTCACACAATCTCAGGATCATCAAGCACTGAGGGTTCTTCTGCGACCAATGCAAACTTACCACCTTACTATGCACTTTGCTATATTATGAAAACATGATATAATATAGATAATTAGATTTTTTGATGGACAGTTTTGTAAGAAATATTGAGGATAGACCAAAAGGTTCTATTAAAGATTTTATATACGTAAGAGATAATACATTATCAGAATCTTTCTGCAATCATGTTATTCAAAGATTTAATCATGATGGAAGAAAGCAAGATGGAGTAGTAGGACATACTAGGGTAGATAAGAATGTAAAAGATACAAAAGATATTAAAATAAGTGGTCTTGATGATTGGGTGGAAGAGGATAATACATTTTATGAATCTCTTAAAGAGGGTTTAGATGAGTATAATGAATATCTTCATGAGATAAATGAAGGAATTTGTAATGCATTTCCTAATACTACTTTTATTACCAGTGATACGGGATATAAAGTACAAATGTATGAACCAGGAGGAACTTATCATTGGCATCACGATTGGTCAATGTCATCTGATCCTGTAGCATCTAGAATTTTTACATTCATGTGGTATTTGAATACTATTGACGAGAAAGATGATGGATATACAGAGTTTGCTGATGGAACAAAAATACAACCTGTGGTTGGTAGACAAATCTTTTTTCCTGCAACTTGGACTTATATCCATCGTGGATATCCATCAAAAGTGAATAAATATCTATGTAATGGTTGGATATTTTCAAGACCATCTGAACCAATGGAATAGATCAATGACTAAAAATGTTGTAGGAATAAGTGGAGATATGACTCCTTCAGATAGAAATTTGAAAGATAATATCACCGTAATACCAAATGCTCTTGATAAAGTAAAAGCACTTACTGGCAATACTTTCAAATGGAAATCAGGACATCCTGATGGTGCATTAGTAACAGGACATGATGATGTTGGTGTTATAGCACAGGAAGTTGAAGCACTTGGATTATCTGGTATTACTTCGACTAGAGATGGGTACAAATTTGTAAGTTATAAACGATTAATACCTATAATGCTTGAAGCAATTAAAGAACTATCTGCAAAGGTTGATGCAGGCTAAATATTATGGTTTTAAAGAATAAAATGGAAAAGGAGAAAACTCCTGTAGAAAGATTGCATGATGATATTCGTCGTGCTGTAGATAAAATTGAAGATGATATGGATGATATTGTGCGTATACACTGTCACGAGAATGATGATGCAGGCTAAATAATTTACCTGCGTAAAACTTGTGTACAAACTCTCCACTAAATTTTGCTGGTTTGACGATAGTAAAATGATCGTGAAGATGTTTTTTATCAATGGGATGCCATTTACTTTTGATGAACTGCCATTTGGTCATCTTTGGGATGAACAGTTATGCCAAGTTGCAGATGAAAACCCATGTTATGATCCAGAGTATATGTACAAAGCGTATGGATACTTAATGTTAGAGGAATTACATCCATTATATTTTCCAGTAGAACTAGAAAATCCAGAACTTTTACCTGATGATCTAGAGTATCTCTACGAACAGGAAGAATTTACCTAACTAAATACATTATAGCAATATTTTGGCGAATATAAGAAGATGCCTCTTAATAAACTAGAGAATTTTATCAAGAATACTGAAGGTCGTATTCTTTATGTGAATCCAAATGACATTGATTCTACTGATGCGATCACGAATCAAGGTAATTCACTTGCAGCACCATTTAAAACGATACAAAGAGCTCTACTAGAGTCTGCTAGATTTTCATATCTACGAGGAGCAAATAACGATTTAATCGAGAGAACAACAATATTAGTATATCCAGGCGAGCATGAGATAGATAATAGACCAGGTTTTGCAATTAAAGATGTAAGTGGAACTGCAACAGCAGTATCACCATCTGGTGCAGAGACAACAGCACAAACAACTCTTGCATTAGATTTAACATCTAATTTTGATATAACACAAGAAGATAATATCTTATATAAGTATAATAGTATCAACGGTGGTGTAATTGTACCTCGTGGTACTTCTATCGTTGGACTTGATTTAAGAAAGACAAAAGTAAAACCAAAATATGTTCCTAATCCGACTGATACCACAGTTGCATCTTCTGCAATATTTCGAGTAACTGGTACTTGTTACTTCTGGCAGTTCTCTATATTTGATGGAGATGAAGCAGGTTTAGTATATACAGACCCCATTGATTTCTCTGCAAACAATCAATCAACACCAAGTTTCTCACACCACAAACTAACTTGCTTTGAGTATGCTGATGGTGTCAATGTAGATAATCGTTTCAGTCTAACTGATCTTGAAATATATTATGCTAAACTATCAAACGGATTTAATTTATCATCTACGAGAGATATAGATCAAAAATATCCAGCATCAACCGATGGATTTGCTCCACAAAGACCTGAGTTTGAAATTGTTGGTGCATTTGCTTCAGATCCACTTTCTATATCTTCACTTATCTGTGGTGATGGTGCAACACCAGGTAATGTTGTTAAAGTCACTACAACTACACCACATGGATTAAGTAGTGGAACACCAATTAAACTTAAAAATGTATCTACTCCTGATTATAATATTTCAACAAAAGTTGCAAGTGTACTTACAAGTACACAATTTACTTATTTACTACCATTTGTAAGACCAAATTTAAAAGCAACTCCTGACTCAGTAGCATCTGCAACAATCACAATCGAAACTGATACTGTTTCTGGTGCATCACCTTATATCTTCAACGTATCATTACGTTCTGTATTCGGAATGAATGGTATTCTCGCTGATGGTGCAAAAGCAACTGGATTTAGAAGTATTGTTGTAGCACAGTTCACTGGTATTTCATTACAGAAAGACGATAGAGCATTTGTAAAATATAACGAAACATCAAGAGCATATGAAGGTATAACAATACAACTTTCTAAGGGTGCTTCATTATCAAAAGAGTCATCATCACTTGACCCATCGACTGTCTATCACTTAGATAGTGATGCGATTTACAGAAGAGAGTGGCAGACAGCACATATTAATATGAAGAACGATGCAATCATGCAGATTGTGTCAGTGTTTGCGATTGGATTTAATAAACACTTCAATGCAGAGACAGGTAGTGACGCATCAGTTACTAACTCCAACTCTAACTTCGGACAGATTGCACTTACATCTGACGGATTTAAGAAGTCTGCATTTACAAAAGACGATACAGCATATATCAGTAATATTATTACACCAAGATCAATTAATGAAACACCTGTAAATGTTGATTGGCAGTCACTAGACGTTGGACTTACTACATCTGTTGGTATATCAAGTCACTTATACTTGTATGCATTTAAAGATTTTGATGATAAACCACCTGTAATCATTCAAGGTTATAGAGTTGGTGCAAAATCTGATGATGCATTATCATTGAATGTTGGTGGTAGTACAAAAACTGCTGAAATCAACATGACTGATAGTGTTGTAAGCACAGGATCATCAGTCATCAGCGGTACAAACGTAAGTTCAAAAATATTCAGAGTTCAATCAGGTCCTTCATTTATACAGAATGATACAGGAAACTCTAATATATTCACAATCGGAACTCATAACTTATCAACAGGTGAGAAAATTCGTGTATTTAGTGATGATAGTGATTTACCAGAAAATATTGAATCAAATACAGTTTACTTTGTAATTAGAATATCATCAACAGAAATCAAGTTAGCATCATCTGTGACTAACGCACAGAATAATGTTGCGATTACAGTCTATGGTGGTACAAAATTATTTGTAGAGAGTCGAGTATCAGACAAATCATCAGGTGATATTGGTTCACCTGTACAGTTTGACCCAATCAACAAGAGTTGGTTTATTCATGTAGATACAGACAATACAATCTACCCAGAATTATTATCTCAGGGTATAACTGGTCTTACAGAAAAAACTGTTGTTACTACAATTTCAAGAACTGTTGATCCAAGATCATTAGATGAAAGATTATATACAGTTCGTGTTGTTGTTCCAAAAGAAGCTGCAAACGCAAAAGATCCTGATGATGGATTTGTTATTCAAGAATCAAGTACAAGTGGTGCGAGAGCAAGCACTGATTTTTCACTCAGAACTATTGATGCGAGTGATGTATTCTATAATCGTAATCCAAGATTTATTAGTACTTGTTCAGCATCTGCATCAACTGTTTCTGTTAGAACTGAACTACCACATAACTTAAATGTGAGTGATAAGGTTAATATTGTAAATGTTAAAAGTTCTACAAACACAATTGGAGTTGGTAATTCTGCATTTAACGGAACATTTGAAGTTACTGCAGTTACAAATGATAAAGAATTTCAATATACAACAACTGATACTGATGGTAAGGTTCATACCACAGGAGATTTTACAAGTGATACCTCTGATAGAACAGTAAATCTACCCAGATTCCAAAGAAATGATTTACAATCAAACTTATACATCTATCGTAGTGAAGTAATCAGTCAATATATTAAAGATGTACAAGATGGTGTCTATCACTTATATGTTCTAAAAGCAGACAATACGATTAATACTGAGTTTACAGATCAAAAGTATAGTCAAAATGTTACTGATTTATATCCACAGCAAGATAAGGATAACGAGAATGATAATCCACCAGCATCAGTTTCATTCGCACGTAGGACACCAATAGGTGATGTTGTAACCAATAGTCTTAAAAATAGTATTACCAGAGAAGCAACAGATAAGTTAATACAAGACTTTGGAAAAGGACTTAAAATTACAAGTATTGACTCAACAACAGGTGTCTCCACACTTACATTTGATAGAGAACATGGTTTAAGTGGTATTGTTACATATTCTGACTTCACTGGAGGAACAGGATATACAGATGGTACATATCATAATATCAAATTATTCAATAGTGGAACATCAACTTGGGATGGTGCAACTGGTAAAGTAACCATATCAGGTGGATCAATCATTAAATTTGATGTTACAGATGGTGGATCTGGATATCTCGGACCAGAAAAAGTCGAATTTGATCCACAATTTATAGGTTCACCATCTATCGGTGCAGCTGCAACATTTACAACTGCTGGTATTAGCACAAACGTGGGTGATGTTTTACAAATCACTGGTATTGGTACACTGACAGATGGATACTTTAGAATATCATCAGTCCCCTCAACTAGGTCAGTTGCAATTGCAAAGACAGGTGGTGATACATCATTCTTAGCAGGACAATATGCTCTTAATTTAGGACCAGCAGTATCAATCGTATCCGATGATTTTGAATCTGTAAGTGGTGTATCTACATTTACTTGTAGTTCTGCTCATGGATTAGTAATTGGAAGTCCATTTAGAATTATTGATAGTTCTAATAATAAATTGGGTGACTTTACAGTTAAAGAAAGAGTTGGTATAAAAACATTCTCTGCGAAGACAGATGTAAATCTTAATGGTGCATTTGTATTACCTCATGGTATGAGCGCTGCTGATGCAACCTCTGGTCCTGATGGAGAGAACATAGGAACAAGAGGATTATCATTCTTTGATAATGAAACACTTACACTTACAGAGGACTTAACAACTGGTTCTCAGATGAAGGTTGTAGTACCAAATGCAGGTATCGGAACCGCATTGAGATTCCCACTTGGTTCTTATGTGCAGATTGATAATGAAATAATGAGAGTTACCACATCAGAATTATCTGGTAGTGGACTTGATGTAATTGGTGTTGTTCGTGGTGCATTAGGAAGTTCAAAAGAGGATCATTTATCTGGATCACTAATTAAAAAGATCACACCAATACCAATTGAATTTAGAAGACCATCTATTATTCGTGCTTCTGGACATACATTTGAATATATTGGTTATGGTCCTGGTAACTATTCAACTGGATTACCACAGGTTCAAGTTAGATCTCTTACAGAAAGAGAAGAGTTCTTAGTTCAATCACAAGAAAGATCTTGTGGACAGGTTGTTTATACTGGTATGAATAACGAAGGAGACTTCTTTATTGGTAACAAGAGAGTTAGTTCTTCAACTGGACAAGAGAAAACATTTGATGCTCCAGTTCCAACTGTAACAGGTGAAGACCCATCAAGATTAAGTGTTGTATTTGATGAGGTTGTAATTAAAGAGAGACTTAAAGTAGAGGGTGGAACATCAAGAACTATTCTATCCAACTTCGATGGTCCTGTAAACTTCAGTAAAGATGTTAGATTTGATGCACTAACAAACATATCCAAGACATTAACATTATCACAAGGAACACAATCACTGTCAGTAAGTTCAGGAGACTTGGTTGTTTCAGGTGGTGTTGGTATTGGTAAGAGTGTTTACATTGGTGGTGACTTAAATGTCGCAGGTACTGTTCTTGGAGGTAATCTTCAATTCGGTAATATAAGAATTGCTGAAGCAGATGACAATACAATTGATACAGTCACTGGTCCTTTGATGTTAAACTCTGTATCTGGTATTACATCAGTCAGAGACAATCTTCAAGTTGATAATAATTTGACAGTTGATGGTAATGTAACTCTTGGTAATTCTACAAGTGATACAACTACTGTAGAGGGAACTCTTGCAGTCAACTCAACCACACAGTCAACTAATAAAGCAACTGGTGCAGTCGTTATAAGTGGTGGTGTTGGAATTGGATTAGATCTTCATGTTGGTGGAGACATCACTGCGTTCGCTGCATCAGACCAAAATTTAAAAACTAATGTCGTTGGCATTACATCGGCACTTCAAAAAGTTGGATTAATTACTGGTTATACCTATACTTGGAATGAAAAATCACATTTCAATGGAGATGATACTGGTGTGATTGCACAAGATATTGAAGCACTTGGATTGCCAGGTATCTCAACAACTAGATTTGATGGAACAAAAGCAGTTCGTTATGAAAAATTAGTTCCTGTATTAATACAGGCAATTAAAGAACTAGAAGCGAGAGTTAAAACTCTTGAGTCTTCATAAATAACTAAAAATACCACGAAATGGCGAGTATAAGAAAAACGTTTAGCTTCCGTAATGGAGTCCAAGTCGATGAAGATAACTTTATCGTTAATGCCAATGGCTTGGTTGGTATCGGGACTTCCATACCTAATGAAGCTCTTGACGTTCGTGGTACAGCAAAGGTAGTTGGTTTAACAACAACAAACGATCTTTTTGTAGCAGGTGTTGCGACTGCGACTGATATTAAAGTTGGAACTGCAATATCAATCACAGGTGGTGGTGTTAAGGCAACTAATTTTTATGGTGATGGTGCAACTTTATCTAATCTACCTACATCTCAATGGGAAGATGTTGATGTTGGTTTAGGATTTACATCAATATATGCAGTCGGTAATGTGGGTATTGCTACCACAGATCCCAGAAGTAGTCTCCAAGTTGGTGGATCACCTGATATTTTAGGTAAATCTGGAGTTGGTATAAATTCAATCGGTAATATTAAAGCAACTGGTATTGTAACTGCTACGAGTTTTGTTGGAGCAGTAACTGGTAATGTTGTTGGTAATGTTACAGGAGCAGTCACAGGAAATGTAACGGGTAATATAACTGGTAATGTAGATGGAGATATAAATTCAACGGGTGTTTCTACATTTGCATCATTATCTGCAAGTTTAGTTAATGTTGGCACATCAGCGACATTCACAAGTGGTGGATTAGACATTACTGGTGTTGCAACTGCTACGAGTTTTGTTGGTCCAGTTACTGGTAGTGTAACTGGAAATGTCACAGGAAATCTGACTGGAAATGTCACAGGAAATATCACAGGTGATATTGTTTCTGGTGTTACAACAGCATCAACAGCAGTCAATGTTGGTACAGGTGGAACTGCACTTGCAGCGTTAAACACAGGTCGGGTTGGAATTGGATCTGCGATCCCTAAATCAGATTTAACAATTAAGAAAGCAACTGATGCATCATTAGAAATTGTTGGAGAGTCTGGATTAACAAAAGTAAGTTTAGGTAAATCAGATACAGATGGAAATGAGTCTGCACTTATCAGATATGGTAATCCTGATGCATCATTAAACATTATTAACTATAATGCTGGTTCTGTTAATTCCTTCATTCATGCAGGTAGTGGCACAGGTATTCAAACTGGTAGGTTCTCATGGATATATGGACAGAGTAATGCAGAATTATTATCATTAACACATGAAGGTAAAGTCGGCGTTGGTAAAACAAATCCTGACTATAATCTTGAAGTTGTAGGTACATCAACAATTACCAGTGATCTTGGTGTTGGTGGCAATCTTGCAGTTGATGGTAATGTTACTTTAACTGGGTCTATTACTCTACCAGCGGTTGTAGATGGCACTAATCTTAATGCTACCACAGGTATTTCAACTCTTAATAATGTTAGTATAGGTGGAACTGTTGGAATCGAAACATCAGTATTCGGACAAACATCAACAGCACTCTTCAATCGAATTGGAATACAAACAGATACCTTTGAACCACTCATAGGTTTGAGAGTTAATGCAAGATCAGAGTTTAATTTTATTGGAATTGGAACTACTGCTTCTCCCGATCATTTCTTCCCTCTTGCAGGAGGTAGTGATGGACTTCACTTATATGATAAGGTAGTTGGATTTAATTCTACTAATGTTTATATGCAACAGACTGACATTGGTTCATCAACTGATGTTACTGTTGGTATTGGTACGTCAGTTGCAGTTGCCGCCATTGATTTTAGATTTGCAGGTAATAAAGTAGGTGCTGCAAATACAACAGGTAGATTTATGTTACCACCGACTGTTACCACTGATGAGAAAGTAGGTTTAGCAACAACAGCGGGTGGTATAGTGTACGATACGACATTGAATAAGTTACAATGTTTTAATGGTACAACTTGGAATAATTTGTTCTAATTTATGAAAAAATTTGTGATTGTTGGGTCTGGTTCAGCTGGGCTCATTGCTGCTGGTATGATAAAAAAATACTGGAAAGATGGTGTAGATATAACAGTCATACATGATAAAAGTCAGGGGAGTATTGCAGTCGGAGAAAGCACTACTCCCTATATTCATGCGTTTCTAACTTTCTGTGGAATATCAGAAAAAGATTTGATACGAGACTTAGATGTTACGATAAAACTTGGAATAAATTTTAAGAACTGGATACCTGATACAGAGTATTTTCATGGGTTCGGACAGATTACTGGTCAAAATGGTTGGAACAAACTGCGATCCAGTGATCCAAGTGCAACCTATTCTATATTGAATGATGTTTATAGTGGTGGGTCATTATATAATGAACCAATGACTAAAGTTCCAACAACTATTTTTGATAATTTTTCACACGCATTACATATAGATACGAGACAATTTACTGATTATCTGTACGAGAAATTAAATGGTGATATAAAATTTGTAGATGATGTTGTCACGAGAGTAAGAGTGAATACTGAGTGTACGAAGATAGAGAGTGTTGAATGTAAGTATAATGGGATATTTGATGCTGATTACTTTATAGACGCATCTGGTTTTAATACCATACTGTTTAAACATCTCAATCCCAAATGGAATGATATGTCAAAATATTTACCGATTGACAGAGCAATCCCACAACAAGTTCCTTATGATTTCAAAGATGAACTTCCATCCTATACGTTAGCAGAAGCAACAGATAATGGTTGGATATGGAGAATACCGATTGGAGATAGATATGGAACTGGTTATCTATACTCATCTAAGTTTACATCTGACGAAGAGGCACGAGAAAAATATAATGATTGGTTAGTCGAGAATTTTGATACTGAACTTACGAGTGATCGAATTATAAAATATAGACCTGGCTACTACGAAGAATATTGGATGGGTAATTGCCTTGCAGTTGGTTTGTCAAGTGGATTTGTAGAACCATTAGAGTCAACTGGTATTCACATTATAATTAAACAGATACAAGAGTTTATCAATTATAATTATAATCTAAAAAATTTAGAATTTAATCGTAAATCTGCAAATTTAATTAATAAAAATATATATGTGGATGTTGTTAATTTTGTGGCACTACATTACAATACAAATCGAACTGACTCTGAGTTTTGGAAACACGTTAAAGACAATAAACCTGATTGGGTTAAAGATATTGATGAGAAAATAAGAGAGGGGTCTGTAGATGCAAGTATATACAGAAACAATCCATTATCTTCTTTGTGGACTTTAGATAGTTACGTTCAGGTTACAAATGGATTGAAAATGATTAGTAAGGAGTCAATACAAAATCATTTGAACTCTAAACCAGAGGGTAATGGTGTTTTTGCTAGTGGTGAACAGATATTAGAAGTGTGTAAAAATATGCACGACTGCGAGGTGAGTGAGAAAAATAATCAAATATTTGTGTCACATAAGGGAATAATAGACTCAATTCATAAATAATAAAAAGTACGAGTTTTTATGGGATTAACTATAACAAAAACTGGACCTTATTTTGCTGGTGTTGGAGGAGTTACGCCAAATAATCAAACCGAAGTAAAATTTAGTCAGTTACGAGATACTTTTAGACTGAATAATCCAACTGGAGCGATAAGTGCAAGTGAATTGCTAAGAGATATTGATGTGGCAAATAGCACAGATCCAATCGTTCCTGATGCAACAGAAAACTCTGCGATTGCACCAACCCCAATCAATACAGCATCTAATTGGGAAGTATCACAATTTTTTGGTGCGATCAAATTTTATGATGTAGAGCAAGACGCATCTGATACTAACGCAAACTTTAATATTAGTGCATTATCAGAGTGGAATAGTAATTTAGGAAAAACTATCAAGAAGAAGTTTACTCTACGAGGGACACATACATCTACAAATACAAGTATTGCAGCGGCACAAATCCTATCTGCTGCTTGGAATTTAACACTAGAAATTCATGGTAATTTCTATGGTGCAGGTGGAACAGGTGGAACATCTAGTTCTGTAAGTGGAAATCCTGGTGGTACTGCTTTAAGTATTAATAGTGGAAGAGTTACTGTTGACATCCAATCTAACGGAAGATTATGGGGTGGTGGAGGTGGAGGAGAATTTGGTGCAGATGGAAGTCAAGGTTCAGCAGGTACTTGTTTTAAAGATACAACTGTAACTGCCTGTAATACAACACCATCTTGCCCATCAGGTACAGTATTAGTAAGTCAATCTCAAGGTGGTTGTTGTCAAAACGAACAGTTCTGTTGGGGACCATGGGAGTCATTTTGTGGTAATAATTGCGTAGGATACACTCAGGTAGGAACTTGTAGGGAAACAGTAGCATCAAGTACCCCTGCTCCTGTAATAGGTGGTAATGGTGGATTAGGTAGAGGATTTAATAATTTCTCAGGTTCATTGACTGGTTCTGGTGGTGCAAGTCCAAATTGCCCACAATGTGCGTCAGGTTTTACACTTCAAAGTGGCACAGGTTCTTGTGGGAGTCAGGGTGGAACTGGTGCCACAGGTGGAGAGTGGGGTCAAAATGGTGGTAACACAGCAGCTGCAGGGTCAGGTGGAAATGGTGGAAATGCGATCTCTGGATCTGGTTTCACAGTAATTGGTAATAACACAAATACAGTTAAAGGTGCTATATAATACAAGTAAAAGTATATTATGTCTGACGATTTACAATCTCCAAATCTAGTTGAAAAGGGAAAAAATCTTGCAAAGTTCTCGTGGCAGTTGATTAACTATATCCAAAAAAACTACGAGAAAGCTCTAGTAGTTACTGACGAGGAATATAAAGAAAGAATTATGATATGCCGAGACTGTGATAAGTTTCGAGAGGTTCAAAACGAATGTGCGGAGTGTGGATGCTATCTCCCTGCGAAAGCAAGAATAGTACTAGATTCTTGCCCACTAGGAAAATGGAAGGGTAAAGATGAAGAGTGGTTTACAAAAGAAAAATTCAATGATATAATGGAAGATATGGACAAATGATTATTTTTTCTTTTATACTTTCATTATTTGCAAATCATCTACCTGTAATGTACGTTCAAGTGCCACAATGGGCAGATGATTGGGCGGTTTGTGCTGTAGATATACCTGACGCAAAGTGTCATTGGTATGTGATGTCTCCTGACAATACATTTGGAGAAGGTTTTGATTGGGAAAATGCGCCTTGGTTTGATGCAAATGGACTTAATGATATTGCACCGATGCAAGCAAAAACAGTACTAGAAAAATTACAAGATAAATAAAAGAAAAAAGTCAAATGGGTTATTACATAAAAAAGACAGGTCTATCTGGCAAGACAGTTTATTGGACAGGTGGTATTCATTGGTCTGATGATAGTTCAAAGAAAAAAACTTATGTCAATAAGGCAACAGCAGACGCAAAGATTGTCAACACCGATGGTAAAAATGGTGGATGGACAGGTGCAACTGTTGTTAGTGAGTAGTTAGAAATCTAAAAACTCATACATACCTTTGTATGGTTTGTTCGAGAAGTTTTATATTTTCTTAAGGTCAGAGGTGGACACCACCTCTTTTTTTGTGCTATAATACTGGTATGAAACCAGTAATCAAGTATCAAGGTGGAAAGACAAAGGAACTTTCCAGAATTAAAGAGTTTGCACCTACAGACTTCAAACGTATAGTAGAACCCTTTTGTGGTGGTTCTGCTGTTTCATTACATTATGGAGATACTTGTATATTAAATGATGTCAATAAGGCAGTTATTAATCTTTACAGAGAGATAGGTAGTGATAATTATCCAACAATTCAAAAAACAATAGACGAGATTAAGACATACGATCACGATAAACTAGAGGAGATATTTTATTCATCACGAGATATTATCAATGACCCTAATGAATATAGTGACTTAGAGTATGCTATTGCATATATTGTTGTGAGACAGTTGTGTTTCTCAGGTATGGAAAGATATAACTCAGAGGGTAAATTCAATGTGCCTTTCGGACACTACAAGAAGATGAGTTGTAATCTATCCCCAGACCACCATAACTTTTTTAATAAGAAAGCAACAATATACAACAGGGATGCAATTGATATTATTAATGAGTGTACTGAAGATGATTGGATATTTTTAGACCCACCATACATTGATAGATTAGGATATACCACAGGGGATGGAGGAGATACACTTCATACAAGACTTGTAGAATCAATGAAGAATACAAAAGCAAAGTGGTTATTCATTCATTCTGATTGTGAGTTCTATCGTGAAGAGTTAAAAGATTATTACATTCATACAAAAGACTTTAAGTATATGCAGAACTTTGGTAAAGGTAAAGATCACTCAGGTTCAAAAGTAAAACATCTTTATGTAACCAATTATATAACTGGCACAAGACATGATGACAATGATTTAGACAATGCTACAATGAATATATCAAACGAAATACTATGCAACTAAGACCACATCAAAACGAAGCACTTGCTAAAATGAGACTACGCAG